>Ga0163152_10002707_pt1 | contig 24416 bp, 14 predicted proteins | sample OliLakLV19MP8IB2_FD_148635 | JGI IMG/M metagenome (GOLD analysis project Ga0163152, IMG submission 148635) | Freshwater microbial mat bacterial communities from Lake Vanda, McMurdo Dry Valleys, Antarctica - Oligotrophic Lake LV.19.MP8.IB-2 | ecosystem: Environmental > Aquatic > Freshwater >...
CGTCTCGTGCCTGCACTTGATGCGATGGTATCGGAGAAAATCCGTGCCGCGCGTGACTTTATCCGTCCCGCGAGAGGCTCGCTCGTCGCGGCTCACGGCAGCTCACCGAGTGTGGAAGCAGGCTCAAAAGGTCCGTCGCGTTTTGCGCTCAAAGTGGATCGCCTGGAAACCCTCGCGCATGCCGCGGCCTATTTCGCGGCTCACCCCGAAGCGCGCGGCCAACTGCCGGTGCGTGAGGTGATTTACGAGCCCAAACGCATGTTCCTTGCGAGCAGTGAGCCTGCCGCCGTGGCGCGGGACGCCATTTTGGCGGTTGAGGCGCTGGCGGCCAGCGTTGGCGCATCAGTGACTTTACGGGTCGCAGTGCCCACGGTGGTGCGGCAGTGGGACGAGGCACTGCTCAAGCGCTGGTTTGCGGCGTTCGCGGCGCAAGGCGTGTCGCATTTTGAGGTGGGCAACGCAGGTGCGTTTGGACTTCTTGAAGTCTGGGGACTGCGCACGGGCGCCGACCTCGTGTCCGATTTCACGCTGTATTCCCTCAACACCGTAGCGGCCAGAGAATGGTCGCGCCTTGGCGTGGCGCGCATCGCACTGTCCATCGAGAACGACGCGTCCGACCTGCGTGCGCAACTCTCGGAGTGGCCGCTCGATGCCGGGCGCCCCGAAGCCATTCTTTTCAAGGACACACCGTTGTTCATCGCCGAAAGCTGCTCCCTCACGGCACTGCACAATGGCTGCCCCTCGGCAGCGGTGTGCGGCTACCGGACGCTGGAAGTGGAGAACGACGCGGGCGAGCGTTTCTTTGTGGCGCACGAAAACTGCAAGTCGGTGGTGTACGGCCGCGAGGCCTACGCGGTAACCCATGAGCGCGCGTTTTTTGAAGATCTCGGTGTGCGCGACTTCCGTCTCGACTTCCTCACGCGCCCCTACGACGCAAACGGAGTGGCGCAGGTATTGAATGCCGCCGGCTCTCGCACTCGTGTCGCCGGCACGCACGCGTCAAATTTCCGGCGCACGCTGCTCTAAGGATCGACCTGTTCGGGCAAAGGGGTGGCAGCGGGGCGAGGCGAATTTTTGTGCGAACTCAAATGTGACGTCGACGTAGCGTTTTGTGCCTTTCTCAAGCCCCCTAAGAAGTGATGGAAAGATGCTATCTTTCTTGGGCAGGGCCTCACTTCGTACCGTCGCGCTCGAGATGGGGGGGCCTGTAAATCCTCTTTCGAGGTGTTGCGTCCGGATCGCTTTTCGAGGATGAAACGAGGGCACGCAGGTGGTGAAGGTGAGGCGGTCTACTATGAGTCACATGCGAAGGGCCGCAGCATGAACGACGAAACGGCTCCCGCGATATCAGTTCCTGCGGGCGCGGAAGTTATTCACCCCTCCGATGCGTACTTGAGCGTCGAGACAGAGGCGATTGCCCCTGAGGCTGAGTCAAAACCCTGCGTGCTTCTCATTGGCCCCGAGGACGAAGAGCGTCTCCAGCTCGAAAAAGATCTGCGAGAGGCCGGCATAGGCGTGGTCGGGATGTTTAGCGAATGCGAGATGCCTGATGTCGTGCTCTTTGCGTGTGCCGCAGGGGACGATGTTGCGGCAAGCGTCGAGAAAGTCCGATCCTGCTGGGGAGCGAAAGGGCCGCGTCTCATAGCGGCCATGCCGTTCGCCGGCAGGCGCGTTCGATCGGCCGTGGAGGCCGGCGCCGACGACGTGGTGACTCTGCCTTTTGACAGGGATGAGTGCCTCGCGCGCGTTCAACTGAACCTGCGAGCGATCGCTGTTCGCCGTGAGGCGGAGCTCGCCAATGCCCGCAGCGAAGAGAGCATGCGCCTCTACTCCGAGGCACGCCGTGCGTGGCGCGTGCGCGACGAATTTCTGTCCATGGCTTCACACGAATTGCGCACTCCTCTCACGCCGCTCGCCGGGCAATTCCAGATGCTGCATCAGTTCGCTGAGGACGCGTTCGTGAAGGGGCTCGTGCCCAAAGCCACCATGCGGCTTTTCGAGAGCAGCGGCCGGCAGCTCGCACGGCTCAACCGCCTTGTGGGCGACCTACTTGATGTGTCGCGCGCCCCGTTCGCGCGTCTTCGCGTGGAGCCGAAGGAGTTCGACGCGCGCGAGATGTTGCGTTCCCTGATCGAGCAATTCGCACCCCAAGCGGCCATCGTTGGCTGCGAACTTGAGCTCGATGCGCCCGATCCACAGCCTGTGTACTGGGATCGTATGCGCATGGAGCAGGTCGTGAGCAACCTGCTCTCAAATGCGTTTCGTTACGCGCCAGGTGCGCCTGTTTCTCTCCTGCTGCGTTCGGACAAAGGTGGGTCGGATGCTTGCGGCGAATCGGTTCGTCTGTCGGTCGAGGATCGAGGTATGGGAATCGATCCCTCCGACCACACGCGTATTTTCCAACGCTTTGAACGCGCGGTCCCAAGCGAGCACTTTGGCGGTTTCGGGCTCGGTCTCGCGATCACTTCCGACATCGTGGCAGCGCACGGCGGCCACGTTGCTGTGGAGAGCGAGCGCGGACGAGGTGCCAAATTTCTGCTCACGGTGCCCGCGCGTTTTACGCCACCAGAACAGGGAGGCGTGGGAATGCCCAGTGAGGGGCCACCCTTTCCCATGGACACCCCTGCTTAAAGCCCCTGTTGCTTGACAGCCCGCGGCCCATCCAGGTAGGCCATGTGAGCGTGTGTGTGGTTTCGCCCCTATAGCTCAGCGGTAGAGCTACTGATTTGTAATCAGTGGGTCGGGGGTTCAAATCCCTCTGGGGGCTCCACACACACTGCGCTTTCATTCGCCCGAACTTCGGTGCGAATCCGAGGGGCTCCAGCCCTCCTCGTTTCGTGATGGGTCCACCCCACACGCCGTTCAAAGCCAAGAATTCCTGAACCTTAATTGGAAATTCTCGAAATTTCGGAAGTGCGCTTCATCGCGGCCAAAACCGGCGTGCGTCATTTCACGGTTCTCCGCGACAACCTCTTTGCGCAAGGCCAGCGGCCTGCGGATCACATACCCTCAAGTCAAAACCGCTTTCCACCGAAGATGGCAAGTGACGGCGAGTCGTTCGAAAAAGCTGTTCCGCGAGGAAACCAATGAGACCAAGATGGAATTGGTGCAGCCTCGGTAGCGGCTTTTATTCGGTTGCTCTCGCACTCTTACTTGGAGGTTGCGGTCTTGTGGCCAAAGAGGAACTTCCTAAAAAGAAGTTCAATCTGCGGCCGGGCGGCACTGAAACGGTTCGAGAAATCCTTTCCACTCAGCCCAAACTCATCCGCGGTGCCGACGCGGGCCTCGTCAGCTATGAGACGCACACCAAAAACATTTTCAAAAAATACTGCGCGTCGTGTCACGCCTCTGGCGGTGCCGCAAAATCCAAGATTTTCAGCACTTATGAATTCCAATCGGCGCTTCCACATCCTGCGGCATGGGATGCCGTTGTGAGCACGGTTTTTTCGGGGGCCATGCCATCAGGTGGAATGCCGCGTCCCGATTTCGCTGAAGTCGAAACACTCAAAAAGTGGAAGGCACTCGGCTACCCTCAGGACGCTGCTGCAGCGCGTGCCGCACTGGCGGCCACGTCAAAGGGAACATCTCAGTCAGCATCCGCAACGGACCAACGCCCGTCGACCGATGCCATCGTGCTACGGCCGACATGGGACGACAATATCGGGCCTCTTTTTGCAGTGCGCTGCGTGTCGTGCCACGATCTCAAGTCGGGGCGCACGCGCCTCGACGTCTACGCTCTGCCTGAGGAGGGCGGGACGAGTCTCGAAGCCAAATGGAGAGCCGTCGGTCTCAAGGTCTCGAAACGCGAAATGCCTCCAGGCACACCTCTCTCCGACGACGAAATCCTTGTGGTTCAGCGTTGGCTTGCCGACGGCGCGCCAAAGTCAGCGGGAGTGGCTTCTTCCATCCCGCCCATCGTCCTGCCGGCTGTCACTCCTCTCGCGCCTCCAGAGAAGGTTGATCTCACGGCCGTCATGCAGCCTACATTTCAGCAGCACATCCTGCCTCTCATGCGTTACCACTGCACCTCGTGCCACTCCGGACTCACGCCGCCCGGCAACTTGCGACTCGACGTGTTCGACGATCCGCTCTCGTCTCGTACACCGCTGCAAAGATGGTCGAGCGTCGACGTGCAGCTCCACTTTCAGACGATGCCGCCCAAGGGTTACGAAGCTCTGACCGCAGGGAATTTTGCCGCTTGGAAGCGTTGGGTGACTGCCGGGTTCCCGGAATCTGCAACACCTCCGGCCCAAGCACTCACGTGCAATGTTCCAGATGATGCCCCTCTTTCTCTGATAACCAAAAGGCGTTTGGACAACGTGGTCCGTGATCTCCTTTGGAGCGCGGAGATCCCGGTGGGCATTCCGACAGGGGACAATCTGCCTTGGTGGGCCACTCCGCCTTCAGACCTGTGGACCAACATGGGCTACTTTGGAACTGAGCATGCCCAGACCACAGGCGCCCTCGAGCACATTCCTGAATCAGTATCTCGCTATGCGTTTGCCGGTAGCGATGAGGAACCATCGTTCGAGAGCGTCCGCGGGCGTTGGTACTTCGCCGACGACACGGCCAAGGTCGTAAGTGTCACCGCGCTGCGCCGCCAGGACACATGCCTGCTGAACCTATCGGATAATGTCATCGACAATTGGACCACCAATCGTGCCACTTCCATCACGCAGGCGCAGCCTTGCGTGAGATCGCTCCTTTCTTCGCTCGGCTCGCGTGCCTACCGGAGGCCCCTGTCCACAGCCGAAATGGAGAAGTCCTACGGTCTGTTTCTCGTGGGCCAGGAAGGGGGCGGCTTCGAAGATGGCATGCGCCACGCGCTCCGCGCTTTCCTGTCTTCGCCGTACTTCCTGTACAAGGTCGAACTTGGAGAAGAGGTGCCGGGCCAAGTCCGCTCGCAGCTCACCGACTACGAAATCGCCGCACGTCTCTCGTTCCTGCTCCTCGGGAGTTCTCCTGACGCAAGCCTGCGGGCCGCGGCCGCCGATCCGGCAAAACCTCTGCGTTCGCCGCAAGGACGGCTGGCTCAGGTTGAAAGGCTTATTTCAAAAAAACAATACGTCTACGACAGGGACATCACACAAATACCGAGCATCTATCTCTCGCAAGAGGAGAAGGACAGACTCGCAAGCGGCAAACACCCTCGTCAGACATCGCTTTTCCGTGCGCAGGTCCTCGATGACTTCACACGCCAATGGCTCGAACTCGACAACGTTCCCGACTTCGCGAGCCGTGCAGAATACCTGCTGGGTGCATCCCTTAAAAATGAGCTCACCCAAAGCCAGGATACGGCGCGCGAGCTCCAGAACGACGCGCGTGGTGAGGTGCACTCCCTTGTGCACGAAGCCCTCGTCGAACGTCGCGGAAAATTCGCGGACCTCTACACCTCGACCTTCTATCGCGCCCGCGGAGGCTCAAAACTCAACGAGCTCTATGGCGTCGACGCGACGGTCGTTGGAACGTCGGAGGATCCGGCGATGAACTCCTGGAATGCATTCTTCCGCATGAATTTGCCCGCTCGTCAGGGCATTCTCACCCGCGCTGGCGTGGTGGCCCAGAATCGCGACGTCACCATCCCAGTCTTTCGCGGGCGGTTTGTAAGAACAAACCTGTTGTGTGAGCCCATTCATTTCCCTTCTGGAGAGCAGTTGCGCCTGCTCGGCATCACGCCCAACGAACTTGTCGCAGGGAGCGCTGACCCCAGACTCCCGAGCCGAAAGCAGTGGGAAGATCGCACAGCTCCGCCTCAGTGCATGACATGTCACTCCCGCATCAACGGCATTGGGTTTGCTCTTGAAACTCTCGACTCTGTTGGCCGGTTCAGGACAGCCGAAAAGGTTTACAATTCCTCGGGAGCAGTCACCACAACTCACCCGCTTGATGCAAAGGCCCAGGCCTTTATTTCCCTGAGCAGTGAGGCGCCGGTCGATGGCCCTTATGAACTTCAAAATGCTTTGGCTCAAAGCGACGCTGCCAATCGGTGCGCCGTGCAAAAGTGGTTCGAACATTCGAGCGGCAGAAGTGCGAAGCCGATTGACCGCTGCGCGGTGGACCAAGCTCACTCCCGCCAGATGGCCCCGACAGACGGCGGGTTCCTGGGGATGCTCAAAGCCACCATCAGCGATCCGGCATTCGTCACAAGGAGAACCCAGTGAAGCAGGACATACGGACGCGTCGTGCCTTTTTGCAGGGAGCCGGAGGACTCCTGGTGTGGGCGCCTTTTCTGCCATCGCTCCTCCGTCCGGAGGAAGCACGCGCGCAAATCCCACAGCGTCGCCGCTTTGTTTCCCTATACAGCGGCCATGGGAACCCTTTTGAATATTTTTATCCTGCTTCCACCGTGCAGGCCAACACCGGCTCGAACACGGCGCCCTTGCCAGGCGAAGGACGATTCCCTTTTCAAACGTCTGCAGGCAACGTGAGGCGAGCCGCGCTCTCGGGCATTGCGGCACTCGAAACCGGTGGGCGCTTTTCCGACATCCTTTCGACTCCGGGAGCCATGGGGCGCGCACGTATCGAATCCTATTTTTCGAAGATGATCATTGCTCGGGGTTTCGATTCAGGCACTGGACACGGTGACCATTGGAAGGGCCACTTTCTGTCGGGGAACATGGATTGGGCAGAGGTGAATCACCAAAATGCGGCCCAGACCATCGACCAGTACATGGCAGCCTCGGCAAAGGTTTATCCAACTGCTCCGCACTTTCGGACGCTGAACCTGCATCCTGGCACGCGCATCTTCCATACGGACACCGTTTCCTACCGCAAAACCGCAACGGGCATCGTTCCGGTGCCCTCGCTGTGCACGCGTGAGCAAGTGCAATTGGCCTTTTCAAAGGTTCTCCTGACAGCCGACAACGCCGCCACGCGGGAGAGTTGGCTGCGCAAAGAATTTTCGCTTTTGAGTGCCACACGCGAGGATGTTCAGACGCTCAAGGCCAATCGACGTCTCTCGACAGAGGACAAGCGAAAACTCGAGGCTCACCTGCAGTCCCTCGACGAGCTTGAGCGCGTTTTGCGAATCGAGCCGCAAACCTGCGTGTTGCCTCTGTGTCCTCCAAACGCTCTGAGTTTCACCCCTTTTTCGGGTGAAACGGGATGGTGGGATGGCAGCACGGGTGCACTGAGCTCGACCGAGGCAATTCATAGTGAGTACAACCTGCGCATTGCGGCATTGGCTTTGAAGTTGAACCTCACAAAAATCGCGAACATCTGCTTGGAGAATGATCAGGGGACTCATGGCAACGCCCATGAGCGATCCGAAATCGCGGACACTGCGACTCGTACGTTACGTTTGCAGTGGGCCGCGACGTTCGGACGAGAGATGACTCGCAGGTTTGCGTATTTCCTGTCGCTCCTCGATGAGGAGGAGGCAGCAACGCCCGGGCGGACATACCTCGACAACACCCTCGTGCTTTGGGGAAGTTGTATGAGCAATATCTCAAACCACGACACGCGCGATCTGCCCGTGATCCTCGCCGGAGCCAAAGGTTGGCTTCGAACGGACTCATTCTTTGATTACCGCGACGCGACCACGGTGTTCAAACTCGGCGCCACACGCCAGGAAGGAGACGCAAGCGCCCCAATCTACCAGGATCAGCGCCCGTACCTTTACGGACGTCCCTTCAATGAAGTTCTCATTGCTGCGATGCTGTGGATGGGACTCGAGCCCTCCGACTGGGAAGGCTCCGGGCGTGAAGGTTTCGGCAAATACGATACCTGGACCAACCCGAACCGCGACATGCCACTTCGCGGCAAGACACTCGCGTCGTTTGGAAGCCTCCGAGCCGCACCGCCCGGCTTTCGAGTGTGACCCCGCTGGACCCTTGCAGCCTTGCGATTTATCGCTCGTGGAAATAGACCGCATGATCGAGGTCATTCGACATGCGTCTCACACTTATCTTGTCTGCACTTTTCCTTTTCAATTGCACCAGCCGCCAGCCTCCTGAGTGGCAGGGTCCGCCCATCGTCCGGATGAAATGTCCGGGAGTGAAAAGCGTCGCGATAATTCCGACGATGCACAACTACAGCGGGCCGATTCCACCCAGCGTTATCGGCGAAATGCATAAAGCCGACGTGATTTTTGTTGAGTTCGATTTTCGCCGGGAGACGGAGCTTCAAAATCTTATAAAGGAGGGTGTTCCGGACGCCGCGCGCTTCGCGCCTATCCCGCCTGACTATCTCGGTTCGCTCGATGCGACCGACCGAAAAACGATTGAGGGTTTGATAGGCAAGTCGAACTCATTCGAGAAGCTTCGCAAAAGTCCGCCTCTCGAATCACTTTTATTTGTCCTGCTTCTCGCTCGCGAAGCCACACGCGGAAAGGGTGAGCAACCGACTCAACCGCAAGGGTCACAGTTCGATGTTCAAATTGCGAAAGTGGCGGTTGAGAAAAAGATCGAAGTCGTTGGGCTCGAAGATCCAGAATTTGTAGTCGAGAAAGACCGCAGGCGGCGTGACAAGATTGCGAGTAACTCAGTCCAGGCGCTAAAAGAGACCCTTAAGGTTGTCCGCAGTCCCGGAGAACGAACGGACATGCAGGCGTGGTACCGTTCAGCGACACTGGGCGACTTTGACGAAAAACGGTCACCTCAATCATGGTTGGATGATCTTGATGACCGTGAGCAACATTGGGTTAAAATCTTGAAATCTAAAATGCTGGGGAAACGAGTGGCTATCGCCGTTGGTGCTTCTCACGTTTCGCCATCTTTGGGACTCCCCCCAAAGCTTGTGGCCAATGCGGATTGCCAATTGCATCGGTAGCCAAGGACAGCCGCCAGCACCACGGCACTGGTCGCGAGTGTCACCACTACCAGAGCTGCCGTGGCGCTCCGGAAAATAGCGGCGCAGTGCGTTGTACAGGCTTTGCCTTCGAATTGTGGACTTCGAGTTGCCCGCTTGACGATTTGAATGTTCGTGATCGTCCTTTGGTGCGCGGATGTCTCAATTGCGGAAGTGCGAAGGTGCGATCCGAATGGTCTGCACATTCGTGCGAGGGCTTCGATCGACCGCTGAGGTCATTCTGTCCTTGCGATTCCGATTCCATCGAAATAGAACGCATGTGCGAGGTATCATCATGCGTTTCACTCTTCTCTCGTCAGCACTTCTCTTGGTAAATTGTACAAGCCGTAAGCCTGCCGAATGGCAGGGGCCGCCCATCGTTAAACTCGAATGCCCCGGTGTGAAAAGCGTGACGATCGTGCCGACCGTGCATTCCTACGGCGGCGCGATTCCGCCGAACATTCAGGCAGAGGTGAAAGCCGCCGATGTCGTCTTTTTTGAGTACGACGCAAAGGGCGCGAAAGAAAAGCTTCTGGAGCTTTTCCGTGAAAACCGAAAAAAGCCCCTGCCGAAAATCACTAAGTTATCGCAAAATTGGGTTGATGAAGTTGACGCCCCGACTCGCACGCGAATCGAAGGCATACTCAAGCGGAGTGGTGTAAGCGTTGCTGAAATAAAGGCCATGGAACCCGAAGCGGGCTATAGCAAAGTCTTGCAACTTGCGACGAAAGAAGCGTGGGTGGACGTGTCTGGCATCAGAGATTTTGCTGAAGACACGTTCGACGACCGCGTGCAGCGCATCGCTGAAAAGAGTGGAAAACAGACCGTTGCGCTAGAAACAATCGAGGAATTTTTCGTGCGATACATTGCCGAACGCAACTCCTACATCACCGACAGAATCGGTTCCATGGAGTTTGCATTGCGCGCAAACGAAATCGTCACCCGAAAGAAAACTGTTCCAAACGACGATTTTTACAAGTCGCTCACGATGGAATCAATCGAAGGGTTTCGCGAATACGCGGAGGTCGTCATGCGTGACTCATCACGCGAAGATCGCTGGATACAAAGACTGACAGCGCAGCTTCCGGGGAAGCGCGCTGTCATCGCTATCGGTGCAGGTCACGTCTCTGTTGCTCGCGGGGTGCCAGCGCAGCTTGTATCAAAAATAGGCTGCTCACTGGTATCTCAATAAGTCGTTAACATCCGCCTTGACCGCGACAATCAGTAAAACGCTCCGGGAAATAGCGACGTTCGATGTCTGAGGGCAGAGCCAGTCCCCTCCTTTCGATGGCTTGAAAGCAGAGGCGAGCGTCATAGGTTGCCAGCATGTTAGATAATTTCCGTACTGCATCGATTATCGTTTTTTCAATCACTCCACCTGTCACCGTGTTAGCAAGCTGCGCAGCAATGTGTTCGGCTTGGCGGACATTTTCAACGTTATCCAGGCAGTCTTTGACTAGCTCCGCCGCCTCGGGTGCAGAGAGGTCTGGTTTGTCTTGACCTCGTGCCTGCAGCTCTCTTTCCGCATCCCGATACTCTTTAGCCGAGGCACTGCCGTCGTCTGCGATGTAAAACTCACGGTGGACTCCACCGCTATTTTTTACTGCCCAAACTTCGGCGCGACTCCAAGCGAAAGCGTTTGCGGAGCAGAGAGCAGACGTAGCAATAGCGGCAAAAATTGCGAGAGACTTGATCATGCAGTGACACCTTCTTACGGGACGTTTCGTCGGGAGAACACTCGCCGAATAGCCGCGCCATCTGCACAAGTCAAATTTGACTGAGGGACATTTCGAGCGACTTGCTCAATGTCTCTCGCAAAATCTCAACGCTTCATCAGCGATTCTGGCGTGCTTGAATAGGGCGCCGTGCATGCACACCACTCGCGCGCATGTGTGTATCAGCACAACCCCGAGCGCTGGTGAGTGTCTCTCACGGCAAGCCTCGACCCCGCCCCTCGGCACCAGTCCCAAAAAATTGAGGTGATTTAGTTGGAAGTCCAAAAGGCGCTGAGCCTTTCAGGAAGGGCTTCGGATTTGCCCATAAATGATTCGAATTGGTAGAGTGCCCGATTTGCAATCAGTGGTTCGAGGGATCAAACCCTGCTCGGGGCACCACACTCACCGCGGTTCCAATCGCCCGACCAAAGGGCCCTTGGGCCCACGAGCCGGGCGATGAAAATCAGCGCTTCAGCGTCCGATCACCTTATCGATAGCGCCGATGAGCTTGTCCGCCGCGAAGGGTTTCACCATCCACAGCATGATGCCGACTTCCTTGCCACTCAACTTGAGTTCGGGCGAGGCCTCGGTGGTCAGCATGAACGCCGGTGTCTTTTCAAACTCCGGGATCTGACGAATCTTCTTCATCATCGTGATGCCGTCCATCTCCGGCATATTGAGGTCCGTGATGATAAGGGAAATGTCCTTGTTGTCCTGCGCCTTGGCACATCCATCGGTGCCATTTTCCGCCTCCACGATCGTCCAGGCGCCGGTGGCACCCAGAGCTTCCTTAAGATTCACGCGGAGCACTTCGCTGTCATCGACGATGAGGATCTTTTTCAAGGGTGGACACTCCTATTCGTTTCGTGATGGCGGTCGTCTCAATCGAACCACCGGCTTCAATTGTACCACTGCTTGATGAAGGCATCGACGCGCTTGCAAGGTCGTGGCGGATTCCGAAGATTTTCCACAGGCGGCGGCGAGGACTGTGAGAAGACCGGTGCCGAACTGACGTGCGAATCGCTGTTTCATGGTCGCTCCTGTTCAAAGAATGGGCCTTAGAACAAGGCCAATCTAAGCCCGGAAGCGAACCGCGTCTGAAGCTCGCCATTGTTTTGACAATGGCACCCCCTCAAGCGGCTTTCACGACCTTTTGAGCCGCATTCAGAGGAACTTCAAAGCGGATACGGCTGCCCGGTGAATCGGAGCGTCTTTCCGCAACCACACGACCGCCCATTTTGACCATCTCCTTGCGGATAGCGCTCATCCCCACGCCACGTCCGGCAATGTCGTTGACCTGGGCTGCAGTGGAGAGGCCGTCTTCGAACACAAGCTCGATGGCTTCTGCGTCGCTGAGCGCACGGGCGCGGTCGGCCGCAAGGAGGCCACTGCCAACCGCTTTGGCACGAAGGGCCTCCACGTCGAATCCTCGCCCGTCGTCATCGATGGTCACGTTCAGACGTTCGCCGCCATCGCCGCCTGCCACGATTTCGAAGCGGATGGAGATCTCGCCCTCATCCGACTTGCCCGCGCTCTTGCGCGCGGACGGCGCCTCGATGCCGTGGTGCACGCTGTTGCGAAGAGCATGCGTCAGCGAATCGACGACCTTCGTGAGCATGTGCGCGGGCACCTTGGTTTCGCTGCCGACGAAGTGGATGTTGATCTTCTTTCCGTAACGCGCCGCAATACTCACGGTCGACTCACGCAAAGGCTCGATGTGATCGCCGAAGCGGGGCTGCAACGCGCGTGTCAGGAATTGCGTCACAGTGAGCCGTGCGGCCTCCAGCGATTTCCATTCCGCGCTTGCGGCCTGTGCCTGGCTCAATTCGTCGCTCGACAGGGCAACGTCGGAACCTCCATCGTCATCAAACGAGATGCCCACGGTGCGACGGATCTCTTCGAGGTCACTTTCGAAGCGGGCGTCGAGTGCTTCGACCTGTTCGAGGGTCACGGACTGGGACTCTTCGATGATGTGCACCCTGTCGGCAAGTTCACTGAGACCGTAGACGCCGAAGTTTCCTTTGAGGGTGTGAAGGGCGCGGCGCAGCTCGCGTTCGTCGTCTTCCGACATGGGCGTGGGGCCATAGAGTCCGCGCAGCGCGGCAAAAGCAGCGCGCGATGCGCCCACAAAAGCGCGGAACGGTTCAGTGCGGCGCAGAATGCGCAGCAGGGCGGCGTTCATGCGGTTCTGTCGCTCGGCTTCCACCTGTTCGGTGATGTCAACGATGGTCCAGAGGATGCCCACCAGCGCGCTTTTCGCGTCGCGCAGTCCAGCACCCGAGAGAGCAAGAGTGCTGTCGCCCAATGGGATGCGCTCGGGCAGCATGGAGAGCGTGATGTCCTCAGGAACGAGATCCTCGAACACCTGCTCGTAGAGGGCGTCGAAGTTTTCCTTTTCACGTGGCGCATGCGGAAACAGCAGCTGCGAGAACGTGCCGCCCTGGAGCGTCGAGGCCTTTGTGCCGGGTGTGAGAAGTGCGAGAGCATGGTGCGTGTGTCCGCCGAGGACGTGCCCGTGCGCGTCGGAGATGAGCACGCCCACCGTGACGTTCTTGGAGATGTCGGAGAGGGCCTTGTTGCGTTCTTCAATGGTGGCGAGCAGGTCGTTGATGTCGGTGGCGAGCAGGGTGACCTCGCCACGTTGCGCGGGCACTTCTACACGAGGTGAGCTGCGCACCTCTTCGGTTTTGTCGTCGGAGCGGATGGCGCGCACTTCGGATGCAAGGCTGGTGATGGGCCGCACGACGGAGCGTGCCAGCGAGGCGCGCAGGAACATGGCGCAGGCGAGAAGCAGAACGAACACGCCCGCCACGAGCACGAGGGTGGCCTGTGCGCCAATGCCGGAGATTCCGCGCGAAAGCGGAAAAAACACGGTGGCAACGATCTTGCCGTCCAGATCGCGCAGGGACAGACGGCCGGCCGTGTCCGACGTTTCCTTGGAATCGGATTTCACTGCGACAGGAGCAGCGGCGTCGATCTTTTTGTCGTTGCTTGGCTCGTCGATGGCCTTGGCTTGCACGGGCCAGGTGGGCTTGGCCCCGGTCACGATCCGGGCCGATTCCACGAGATTTCCGTCGGACAACAATTTCACAGGACGCGATGCCACGATGTCGGTAGGCTCCGCCGTTTCGAGTGTGGCGTTGAGCTTGGACAGGCGAGAGAGCATCGTCGCGAATTCGGGCGTCAGGCGCTTGGCGAAAATGACCAGACCCGATGGCGGCACGGTTCCGCTCGATGTGTTGACCAGGGCGTAGGAGATGTACACGGGGCCCGTGGTCGTGTTGACGATGCGGACCTCGGGTGTGCCGGCTGTTTCGTCGCCCGCGTCCTTCTTCGCCTGCAGTCCTTTGATGAACGAGGCCATGCGTGCTTCGGTGAGCACAGAGTCGAGAGCGCTTTTGTCGGCGTCGGAATCCTTTTTGTCGAGGCTCGCCCGCAGACGACCATCGAGGAAGGCAAAGCGGATGGAGTCGACGCCCATGTAGTCGAGGTTGTCGGGAAAAAAGTTCACCGTGCGGAACTTCGCGTCCTGTTCATTGCCATCGGTGGCGAGCACGAAGCTGTGCGCATCGTCCCAGTTCGACCAGTCCTTCACCTTGCCCGAGGGGCGCGTCAGGATGTCGATGGCGACCTCTTCCACGCGCTGGACGTTTCGGTCGTGGCGCTCGCGTTCGAGTGTGGCAAAGCGCGGGAGCACGATGACAGCCGCGAGCAGCGACAGCAGGGCGATGAGGGAGCCATACGCGGTCGCGATGGTGAAGGTGAATCGTTTCGAGATGCCTATACCGACCTTGAGAGTTGAGTTCGTCATGCCGCGCTCCTGGCAGGTACGGTCGCCTGATTGAAGGGAATTTCGAGGACGAGAAGGGAGCCTGGACCGTCGCTGCGCGCGCTCACTGAGGCGCTGCCACCCAGGGCTTGAGCGGTGGTGCGAATAGCGGCCATTCCGACACCACGGCCCGCAACGTCGTTGGTTGTGGAAGCCGTGGAAAGTCCGTCCAGGAAGACGAGCTCGAGCGTGCCTGCTTCGTCGAGGGAGCCTGCTGTCGCCTGGGAAATGAGCCCCTTCTCGGCTGCCTTGCTCCGAATGGTTTTGAGATCGAAGCCTCTCCCGTCGTCCTCAATGCACACGCGCAGCACGTCGGGAATTCCCGGCTTGCGCACGCGTTGGAAGGCGACGACAAGATTGCCGGTGTCGGTTTTGCCTGCGGCGCGGCGCTCCGATGGCAGTTCGATGCCATGGTGTGCACTGTTGCGGGTGGCGTGGGTGAGCGCGTCGACAACGGCCGTCAGCACCGCTCGGGGCACGCGGATTCCCTGGCCTTCCACACGGACCGCGAGCTTTTTGCCGTAGCGGGCTGCGAGCGAAATGGCAGCATCACCGATGGGCTCCACGTGCTCCGCCAGGCGGATGCCCGTGTTCTCGGAAATGAAGTCGGAGAATGCTCTGCGGGCTTCCTCCAAAGTGGTCCAGGAGGCCGCTGCTGCATGGAGAGTCTCGATGTCCTTGCGCCCGATCTGAAGCGATGAGCCCTCATCTGCCGAGAGGCGAATGCCAAGGGAACGGGAAGTCTCTGCCACGAAGGTTTCAAAAGTCGTGCGCACGGTGTCGAAGTCCGCTCCGTCGAGGTTGGCCTTTTCTTCGATCTCGTGAACAAGAGCCGCGAGATCCACGAGGCCGTACACTCCAAAATTTCCTTTGAGTGTGTGCAGCGTCCGGCGGGAGTCGGCCTGAGATTCGGGGCGTTTGGTGTCGCGTGTCAGCAGTGCATGGCCTGATCCAAGGGCGTCGCGCGTGGAGGCGACGAGCGCGCGGAACGGCTCCACGCGTCGGACGATGCGCAGCAGCGCGCTGTTGAGACGGTTCTGCCTTTCCGCCTCGATGCGTGCAGTGATGTCGATGACGGTCCAAAGGATGCCTGCGAGTGTTCCCTTGGAATCGCGAAGGCCCGCACCGGTGAGAGAGAGAGTGCGGTCATGCAGGAGGACGCGTTCGGGCAGCATGGAGAGCGTGATGTCCTCAGGCACGAGGTCTTCAAAGACCTGTTCGTAGAGGGCGTCAAAGTTCTCCTTCTCGCGAGGTGTCTGAGGAAACAGGAGTTCCGTGAAAAGACGCCCTTCAAGGCTCATCGTGGGTGCGGAGGGCAACAGCAAGGTGCCGGTGAAGCGCGTGTGGCCGCCCAGAAGGACGCCCCGCGCATCAGTGATGAGCACGCCCACCGTGACGTTCTTGGAGATGTCGGAGAGGGATTTGTTCCTTTCCTCGATGGTGACAAGCAGGTCGTTGATGTCCACGGCGAGCATTGTGACTTCGCCGCGGGAAGGTGGTGTGCTCACGCGTGTGCGTCCACCCGACTCTTCACCGCCTTCAGACCGCACGTCGCGCACTTCGGCTGCAAGCGTTGTCACTGGCCGCACCACCGCGCGGGCGAGTGCCGCACGCAGGATGAGAGCGCACAGGAGAAGGAGGCCGACAACACCGGCCACAAGAGTGAGCGTCGCCTGAATCCCGATGTGCGAGATGCCGCGAGAGAGTGGGAAGAACACGGTGCCGACCACGTCGCCATCGACGTCGCGCAGAAGCAGTCGGCCGGCGGTGTCGGTCTTTTCGTCGGAGGCGGGAGACACCGTCCAGGTTGGATTCGCTGAGACTATGACATCGGAGCGCGACACCAATTGCCCGTCGGAGGGGTTTTCGACGAGACGCTCTTCAAAGGCGTTTCCCTTGGCGCCAGCGATGGTTTCCTGACCTTGGCGATCCTCGCTGCCCGCGATGCCGAGGAGGGCAACGTCAGCTTTGGAAAGGCGCGAGAGTTCCGTGGCGAAGCGCGGCGTCAGGCGCTTGGCGAACACGAGCATGCCCGTGGGTTCGCCTTCGCCACTCGATGGCAGCACGGGCTGTGCCGATACCACAATGGGGCCCTTGGCGCTTTTGAGGATGGCGATGTGCGGTGTGTAGCCGTCCGCACCCTTGGTCTTCACGTGCGTGTCCATGAACGCCTTGATGCGGGCGGGTGTGAGCGCCTCGTCGAGGCCTGCGGCGAGCGGAAGGGTTGTGGTTTCCCATGCGGGAGTGGACGATTTTCCATCCGCGCCCGCAGGCGTCACGGGAGGATTTTCACGATCGACACCTCCCCGCACGCTGCCGTCGGGTCGGTAGTAACGAATCGAGTCAAGATCCATGAAGTCGAGCAGATCGGGCAGCAAGTTGGCGCTCTTGAACGCCAGGTCGGCCTCCGACCCCTCGGTGCCGCCCATGAATGCGTTGGCGTCGTCCCAGCTCGCCCAGTCCTTGATTTTGGCCGACGGGCGGCCCAGCTCGTCGAGCGAGATTTCCACGAGGCGCTCGACGATTTCGCCCTGGGTGAACCTCTCGAGCGCGCCAAAGCGCGGGAGCACCACGGCCACGGCAAGTGCCACGAGCAACGCGAGCAGGACGGCATTGCTCCCGAAGATGCCTTTGAGGAAACGCGTCGAGATGGACGGCCCCGCCGATGCCGGCTGTTCAACTCTCATTCCATGCCCTTCCTGTGCCCGGAAACCGGGTGTCGCGTTTGTGCCCTGTCGTGCAGCACTTCGGGGGAGGAAGGTAGTCCATTGAGTTCATTTTTTTAAAGTTATGAAACCAGACAAAAAAATTTTGACAGTGATGCCGTTCAGGAATCGCGGGAGGCGGAGCAAAGAAACACGAAAATTTCATGTTTCGTTGTCTGTCACGTTCCCTTGTCATTTGGTCCGGCTTCCGGTTTGATCATGTCTTGCAGGTTCCTGACTTTCCAAACCACACCGTTGGGTTTCCGGTTCCACGGACCCTTCCGCACCGAAAGGCGTACGGCATGGCACACGCCCTCCTGAGGCTGGCGTCGCAACGATTCGTTCTCTCGCGCCAGGGCGCCCAATGCTTCGTCAAAGGTAACATCACCGGCGATATCGACTTCACGAAGTACAAGGACATCTTCTCGGGCAGCGAGTCGGTGTCCCTGAAGGACGTTCCTTTCGCAAGCTGGGTGGGTTTGGAGAAGTTCATCGCCTACGTGCTCGAATGCAACCCCGGTCGCACAGTGGAAATCTGCGACGTCGGCTGGAACGTGCTTTACAGCACCTGCTGCATCATCAAGGGTGAGTCTCGCCTCGACCTCAAACGCGTCGAGCTGCTGATGCAGGAATCGGCCACCCAGCGCACCGTGCGAAAGTGGATCGGCATCGACGATCTTCTCGAACGCATGCGCATCGGACCCGAAGCACCCTCGGAAGGTATCGAGCACACGCGCATTCTTGCCGTGCTTGAGATTTTATTTGGTGACATCGCGGATGCGCGTGGCGTTGCCGTGAAAGATGACATTCGGCGTGGCCTCGACGACAACGGGCGTTACGCCTTCCTTGTGACGGGCTTTCACCATTGCGTCCTGGAACTCTCGCGCGTGCACCTGGAGAGCATCGCGGTGAGCGCGCTGCAGGTGGTGGGCGGTATCATGCTGCGCCTGGAGTCGGCGATAAGTGAACTTGGACCGCTTGGCATCGAGGCGCTGCCTGTGATTCCGGTCAAGAGCGTGCTGCTGGAAGAAATAGTTTCCATGCACGAGAAGATATTCGACAACCTCGGCGAAATTCTCGACAAGCTCAACGTCGCCCTGCTCGCTGCGCAGAGCGCGGCACGCGGTGGGAACCAGGACTCTCTGAGGGTGGTGGACGAAGCGCTGGGCGTGGCGGCAAAGCTCATGACCGCCCTCTGTGCCGAGGCCGATGCTTTCGGCGTTGCCGTGTTCGAGAAGGTCATCACTCTTGCCGTGGGCGATCCGCTCAAGGCCGCTGTCCTCGCGTTGGAAGGAACTCCGCACGCCTCGGACACCGCGGTTCTGGAAAGGCTCGCGGAAGCCTTTTTCGTGGTCGACGTGTTTGCCGCGGAGTCCTGGGAGACGCTCAAGCCCGAAATCGAGAGCGAGTGCAACGCCATCGACTCCGGAGTGATGAACCTGACCATCGAGCTTCAGGGCTTTGATGCGGTGAGACAGGTGATCGAAAAGCGGGCCAAAGAAATTGGCGTCTGGTTGGAGAAGTCTGGCGAAGAGCCTGCGGCGCGCCGCGAGGCCGTGCTTGCCGCGACGTCCCACAAGCTCGTCACTCAACAGGAACGCAAAGCTTTCGCCTTGTTCTTTGGCGAACTCACGGTCTTCGACGGTTCTTCGGTGGACACATCGGAAATCAACTTCTTCTGATTCTTTTGATTCATGTTACCTTAGAGTAAGCAAACACGTGACATCGGAAAGGACGTACGATGGGCAGAGACGCAACCTCGGCGAATAAAGTGGGTGTGCACGCGGGCCTCGCGGTGGTGGTCGAAGCGTTCGCACGCTCTTATCTCACCTCGATGCAGCAGCATTCTGGAGTGGAGGCCGTGCGCGAGGAGCTGGGTCCGACGGAGGGGCCTGTTTTTGCGCACTCCATGTCGGTCATCCTCCTTGTGACGCCACCCATGAAGGTGACTTGTCGCACCTTCTTTGATGCAGAAGACGTACGTGCGCTGATGGCCCAGGCCTTACGCAGAAAGGAGGACGCCATCGGTGGCGGCCTCGTGAGCGATTTCATGCGTGAGTATGCGAACATGGCCTGCGGAAATCTGAAGCGCAGCCTGGAGTCGATGGGCCTTGGCGTCGGTCTCTCGTTGCCGTTTGTCACGCGCGGATTCGACGCCGTGTTCGATAAGGCCACGAGCGGCACGAGTGTCCATCAGGCCATGTTCCGCGCGCGTACGCCACAAGCGCGTTTCGTGAATCGCGTCGACATTGAGATCAACGACGTGGTGGAATTCACCAAGGTGAACTGGGATCTCGGGCACACCGATCAGGGCGGGGAGATGGAGTTTCTATGACTGAACAGATGAGCGCTGCTTCACCGAACCGCGCGTTGACAAGCAACCAGAGCATCCAGGCAAGCCACCACATCATAAGTTGGCTTGAACGTTCAAAGGCCATGTCGGAGTCCGTGCTGGACGAGTTGCCGCAGGTGTTCGTTATCTGCGACGACCTCGGACGCATCCAAAGGGCAAACCGCAAGTTCGCGTCCCTCATTGGCACATCCATGGAAAAAGCCTGTGGCCGCAGTATGCGCGAGGCGTTCTGCCAGGAGTCGTGGTCGCTGTTCGAGCGCGAGATGGCACGCACCTTGGACAATGACGGTGTCATGAGGGACGTCGAGTTTGAACTCGCAGCCGATGCCTCCTCCAGCGACTCGCGTATCTTTCTTTGGACGCTCCGCCCGTTCCATATTCCTGGCAAGGAGCGTTACCGCTGGATGAGCGTCCTGGGGCAGGACGTCACGGCCGCCAAGCACTACGAGGCCCAGCTCACGCGCATCTTCTCCAGCATCCCACTTGGCATCCTGCAAGTGAGCGGTGAGGGCGAAATCATGTGGCCTTACAGTGCCTATTCCGAAGTGCTGCTCGGGCGCTCCAAGCTCGCGGGCCTCAAGCTCTTCGAGGTGCTTTACAAGCCTGCCTGGGAGGCGCTGTCGATGGAGGCGCGCGAGCGCGCGTTCCTTCCCACCAACTGTCTTGGCTACTCGGAGATTCAGTTCGAACTCTCCAAGTCGGACTTCCTCACTCGCCTGACCATTCCCAGCGGGCCAGCGGGAGAGAAGCGCATCCTCGGCATCAATTATGAAGCTGTCTCGCGCTCCGGCATCATCGAAAGTTTGCTCGTCATTATCGACGATCGCACCGAACTCGAACGCATGGAGACGGACCGCGACGCGAGACGGAACAAGGATGCCTACCAGGCCGACCGGTTCTGCGAACTCACGTCACTGGACGAATGCATCCGAGAAACAGTGCTTCAGGACCTCGAGATATTCCACGACGACATCGCCAAGGCTGAGCGCGAAAAAAACGTCCTGTCGCTGTTCCGCAGTATCCACAGCATCAAGGGAACCGCACGCATCGCTGGGTTCGAACCACTCAAGACGTGCGCGCACACCATTGAATCAGAGTTTCTTCTGGGTCGCGGACAGGCTGCCGAAATTGACTGGGTGGGTTTGCAGGCAAGCCTCATAGAGCTGCGTGAGATCCATGCCTTTTATCCACGCCTCGCCGTGGCCGTGCGTGCCATGGTGAATGGTGAGTCCGAGGCACCCAAGGCGAAGAGTTCGACCGCCGGATCACTGACCGAGTGGGCACCGTTCCTGGAACAGACAGTGCTTAAAACCGCGCGTCAGCTCGGAAAGTCGGTGCGTTTCGTGTTTCACGCCGAAAATGTCAGTGTTGCCGACGCGTACGTGCGGCCTCTGCGCGAATCGCTCCTGCACCTGCTCAACAACGCCGTCGACCACGGCGCCGAATCGGATCCCGCGCTGCGCGCGAAAGCCGGCAAGCCCCTGGAGACGACGATTGCGGTGACAGCCCGCAAGATCGACAAGGGCGTGACCATCGTGGTGGAGGACGACGGCAAAGGGTTCGACCGCGATTCCATTCTGCGCAAGGCGGTGGAAAAGGGCATTGTGGATGCCAAGGTGGGTGCAGCGATGGCCGATGAGGCAGTGTACGCGCTGCTGTGCTCGCCCGGTTTTTCCACCAAAGAAGTCACGACCGACATCAGCGGACGTGGCATCGGACTCGATGTGGTGCAGAAAAGCATCGAGAGCGTCGGAGGGTTTCTTACCCTCTCGCGCGCAGAGCCTTACGGCAGCCGCTTCACGCTCCTGATCAAGTAAACAAGAACCTGGCGAGCTCTGGCAGTGTCCGCGCGAAACTTTGCGCGGACATTGCTTTTTTGCCGGCTATTATTTGGTCAAGAGCTTTTCGACGTGCCAGAGGTTGCTGATGGCGCACTGACCGAGGTTGTCGTCGAGATTGCTCTCACCTGTAATGATGCGGTCGGTGTTCGAGACGTTGCTGTGTGCAACTGTGAGCTGGTTGAGTGGGCGCGTGTGGCGGCCCGCTGCCGAGTATGAGTACGCGCCTTTGCCCTTGAGCGAGGTGTAGCTGGTGCCCATGGCGCCCTGCTTCTCGACGCTCGACAGCACATACGCGACCACTTCGCCGCTTGGACCCACGGAACTGGTGGCAACGATGGTGCCGGGGATGAAGCCAACGCGATAGCTGATCACGACGCTGGAGCTCGGATCGTTTTTCACATCGCAGTCAGCCAGACGCCAGGTGGCGCTTTTGAGTTGATTGGTGCGTGCCACGAACGCATCGAGTGCCAGCGTGTCGACCTTGACGGAAGCGCTCGCGCATCCGCCGCCAATGACGTTGCGATCCCAAAGCTGCACGCTTCCGTCGTTGGCTTTTCTCACGAGGAGTTCGTTGCCCTGTGCGGTCATGATTTCGTATACGAATTTGGTGCCGGCTGCGGGCACCTTCCGCGCGCTCACGAGCTGCGCTTCGACTCCCTTCACACGCAGCACACCCGTGCTCACGAGGGAGACATTGAACGACTCGCCGTCCACGTTGCACTGGACCAGTGATTTATCCGCCGCCAGAGCGGTGGAAGAGAGAGCGGCCAAAGAAGCGGCGACGAGAACCGAGGCTGAGATTTGAACGAACATATGAATTCTCCTTAAAGACATCGTGGAGCCAGGAATGGCCCTTTGTGATTGCGGAATGTTCTTCCGCCTTCACTTTATGCACCCGCGGCAGCGTCCGGGGAAGTGTGGTTCGCAGATTTTTTGAGAACATCAACGACATGTAAAAAAGCCCGCGGGCGAATTCGCACACGGGCATTCAAGCGATCCTGCACGCAGATGCGTGCGTGGGCCGTGACTCAGTTCTTGGTCAACAGCTTTTCGATGTGCCACTGGTTGTTGATGGTGCATTGCTCCACCGCGTCGTCGATAAAGCTCTGGCCCGTTTGGATGCGGTGGATGTCCGTTATTTTGTTGTGAGCGATGGTGAGATTGCCTAGCGACATTGGCTTGTAGACGTGGTCCCAGTAGCTGACCATGCCAGTGCCTTCGAGCGTCGTGTAGGAAGTGCCCATGGCGCCCTGCTTCTCGACGCTGGAGAAGATGTAGGAGAGCATCCGGTGGTTTGGGCCCTCGGTGCTCGTGGCGATGATGGTGCCGGGAATGAATCCGGTATGGTACTGGACCAAAACTTCCCCGGCATTTTTGAACATGCAGGTGGCAAGGTCCCAGCTCGCGCTCCTGAGTTCTTTCGTGCGAGCCACGAGCGCGTTGAGAGCGACGATGTCGATTTGAGTGGAAGAGGTATCGCAAAAGCCTCCGATGTAATTGCTGCCATCGTCGGGACTTACGTCCTTGACTGACGAGGCATTTTTGCCGACATACACGCGGATGTAATGGTTCTTCGTGGTCAGGATATTGTAATGTTCGGGACCGCCACCGGTACCGTTCTCATTCATCTGAAGCACGCTCAGAAGCTCGACTTCCCTCCCGTTCACGCGCAGAACTCCCGGGCGCACGAGTTCGACATTGAACGAATCCACTCCCGTGTTGCACTTGATGAGTGACTTGTCCGCTGCAAATGCGGTGGAGGAGAGTGCGGCTGCAAAAGCGGCAGCGAGAACCGAGACAGAGATTTTAATGGTCAAGTGGAGACTCCTGAAAGACAACTGCAGGGCTCAAGGACGGCCCGATTCGGAATGATTTTCCGCATCTGCTTTATGCTCCCACAATGGTTTTCAGGGAATAAGGGCTCGCACATTTGTCCTGGTCAAGAAATCGTTGAGATGGCAAGAGAGAAAGGCTGATCGTCAGGGTGATTGCCCAGATCGTCAGGTACGCTATGGTAGCGGTTGAGCAGCAGCGGAGGAATGGGCGGGTGCAACGGGATAGCGTGGTGGCCTGGCAATTCAGTGCCTCTCTCAGGTTGGCACGGGGAGCGACCCACGATGGTTATTGTGCAGCCCTCGCACGTTTCCTGTTTACCGACGAGAGCGAAGTCATCGCGCAGGCCGCTCGACTTGAGCTCGATGCTCTCCTTGTTCCCGATGCGCGCGTGGCGGGACTCCTGACTGCAGCGCGTGCCGTGACACTGGGGCGTTGGTCGGAAGTCAGACTTACGACGGCGCCTTTCTGCACGCGCGGTACAGATGAACCTCTTGATGACGTGTTCCTCTGGCATGTGATTTATGCGTACTGTGCGAGCCTGCGTCTTGGCGACACGGCAAACGAACGCACGCTCGAGCTGCTCGTGTTGCGCACGGGTGATGCGCTTGGCACGCAGATGGCAGCTGCGTGCGTTGTCGACGCCGTGCGACGCGGTGATCTCGGGGGTCAGTGCGTCTGCTTTCTTATGCTCGCGCGAGTGCGAATCCTCCAGCGCAACCTGCGCGAGGCGCGAGCGCACGCACGGACATCGCTCGCGCTGGCCGAGGAGCACGGTTTTCGCAAGGCAGGACTGCGAGCGCAGGTGTGTCTCGCGGGCATCGAGTTCCTGCAAGGAAACAGGCGTGCGTGCGAGGATACGCTCAAGGGCGCTCGAGCGCGTGCGGAGGAACTCGGTCTTCCCGTACAGATGCTTTGTGTGCGGGTGGCGCTCGCTCTCACCAAGGGCGGGGGATTTTCCGGAAACGCTCTTGCGGAATACGTCCAGGCACCGTCAGGTCTTTCGGAAGCCACCCACTTGCTGCGTTTCTATGGATTCCTAGAAGACGCGTCACTTGTCCTCGAGAGCCTGTCGGCAGGCAATTCCGCAGGGGATGGGGTACGAGTGCACGTGCTCGAATCAGGGGTGGCACGGTTGCGTTCGATGGGTGCGCTGGCCTGTTTCGAGGAGTCAGACTTTCTCGTGGCCTTCACGCACGAGAAAGCTTTTTTGGTTCGTCTCGGCAAGGGTGCGAAATCAGGCGCGAGTGATGTGGAGACGCTGCTGCGTTTCGTTTTCAAACGGAAAGACCCTTTCGAGCCCGTGCCGTCTGAGACGATCCACGCGCTGTTCTACCCGGATTTGGCCTACCG
>Ga0163152_10002710_pt1 | contig 24396 bp, 27 predicted proteins | sample OliLakLV19MP8IB2_FD_148635 | JGI IMG/M metagenome (GOLD analysis project Ga0163152, IMG submission 148635) | Freshwater microbial mat bacterial communities from Lake Vanda, McMurdo Dry Valleys, Antarctica - Oligotrophic Lake LV.19.MP8.IB-2 | ecosystem: Environmental > Aquatic > Freshwater >...
GGACCCGGTCCGGTTTGTCTGTTCGATACCGAACATATGCGGCAATTTCGAACCAGACGTTGTTTTTGTTCCCGACCGGCAGGTGGCGTGCTTGTCGCCGCCAATTCCGCCGATTAGACTACGCCGATGAACTTGCACGCCCACTTTCGCGTAGCCGCGTTCGCGTTGTGCTGCAGCGCAGCCTTGGGGCAGGAGCGCGGCACCATCATTGCGCCCCGCGAGCCGGTGCCGGCGGGCGTCGGCGCCGGCCAGCCCGATACGGAAGCCTTGATCGCGGCGCGCAGGAGCCACGCCATTCCGGCGCTGGAAATCATCGGCTTCGACTTTCTGCTCAACCGCGTCAACCGGCGCTCAAGCGACGACTACGACAGCAGCCTGTCGTCGGTGCGGCGCAACCTGCGCGGGCCGTGGGTGGTCGACAACGATCCTTACAAAGTGAACCAGCTCGGCCACCCCTACCAGGGCTCGATGTACCACGGCTTCGCGCGTTCGGCGGGCCTCAACTACTGGGAATCGCTGGGCTACACCTTCGCCGGCAGCCTGGCCTGGGAAATCGCGGGGGAGAAGACCCCGCCTTCGAAAAACGACCAGATCAACACCGGCATCGGCGGCAGCTTCCTGGGTGAAGCGCTGTTCCGCATGTCCAGTTTGGTACTGGAGCGCGACAGCACGCCGCGCTTCTGGCGTGAACTGGCCGCAGCAGCGATCTCGCCATCCACCGGCTTCAATCGCCTCGCCTTCGGCGATCGCTTCACGCCGGTGTTCGCCAGCCGCGACCCGGCCTATTCGAGCCGCTTGCAGGTGGGTTTTTCCGGCACCGCGCAGAACACGGCCGGCACCTCCACATCGCAACTCCGGCGCGACGAGGCACTGGTGGATTTCTCCATGGAATACGGGCTGCCCGGCAAGGACGGCTACGCCTACACGCGGCCGTTCGACTACTTCAGCTTCCAAGGCACGGCCACCACCGCCAACGGCTTCGAGAACCTCGCCACGCGCGGCCTCCTCTTCGGCCGTGCCTACGAAAACGGCAAGAACACGCGCGGCGTGGTCGGGATCTACGGCAGCTACGACTACTTCGCACCGCAGATCTTCCGGGTCTCCAGCACCGCGCTCTCCGTCGGCAGCACTGTGCAGACCTGGCTTTCCAATTCCATTGCGCTGCAGGGCACGGCACTCCTGGGTGTGGGCTACACGGCCGTCGGTACCATCAAGGGTGTGCCGGGTGACCGCGACTACAACTACGGCACCTCGCCGCAAGCGCTCATCGCGCTGCGCCTGTCCTTTGGCGACAAGGCGGCGATCGATCTCACCGCGCGCGACTACCTCGTGCCGCATGCCGCCGAGCAGCGCGGCCGCACCAACGTGGCCCGCATCGAGGCGGCGGCCACCTGGCGAGTCTCGGGCCGCCACGGCGTCTCCATCCGCTACGTTGGCACGCGCCGCGACGCCGCCTTTCCGGACCTGGCCGACTTAACCCAGGTGCGCGGCACCATCGGCTTCTACTACACACTGCTCGGGCAAGACAACTTCGGCGCGGTGGAGTGGCGCTAAGGGCGGGACGCGCCTGGCGAAGCTACTCCGCCTTGATGCCGGCCTGGCGCGAATACCCCTCCGGCTCAACGCTGAAAAAGAACCACAATAAGCCTCGCTTCCGCACCTGATCGGTTTAGGTGAAAAACCGGCCGAGATAATTATCGTCAACACGCCGGCCAAGACAATTGTCGCCTGACAGCGTCCAGATTGACCGCCAGCAGCAGAGTTGGCATAATATGCCAATAATCTTGCCGTGGAGATCGACATGCCTACCCGTAATGTTGTGCTGACCAACCATCAGGCTTCCTTGGTGGAGCAACTTGTCACCAGCGGTCGCTACCAAAACGCCAGTGAGGTCTTGCGGGAGGGGTTACGCCTGATTGAACGACGTGAGAAGGAGGATGCATCCCGCCTAGAAGCCCTGCGTTCTGCCGTCAGCGTCGGCATTGCTGATATTGAGGCCGGTCGATTCAAGACTTTCGATACAGCGGAGTCCCTGAGATCACATCTCAAATCCATCACGGCCAAGGCGATCGCTGCGGCATGAGTCGGGCTTGGCGTGTTCGGCTAACTGAACAAGCCGAGTCGGATCTACTCGATATTTCAAAATGGACGGCAGAGAACTTTGGGGCTCGGCAGGCCGAGTCCTACGCAGAGACAGTGACGCTGGCAATCGAGGCTCTCAATGATGGTCCAACGATCTTGGGGGCCAAGGCGCGGGACGAAATAGCCCCGGGCGTTTGCACCTTGCATGTTGCCCGGCATGGCCGAAAAGGTCGCCACTTCGTGGTGTTCAGGGTCGCTGAAGGGAAGATTGTAGAAGTGCTGAGGTTGCTGCATGACAGCATGGACTTGGCCAGACATGTGCCAGAGGGTGAATGATCTGCTGCACTGAAGCCAGTGCGCCAACGGTCAATCGTGTTGCAACGGGTTTCAAGCAAAACGGTCAATCATCCGAATTCTTCCTCATTGACCCGCCGCTGTGTGTGAAAAGCAGCGACCCGGCACACAGCGCCGGGGCAAGCCGGGAACGTTCAGGCCGGCGTGCGCCGGCGACTGCTGCGCTTGGCCCTGCGGCGCGGCCTGCTGTGGGCGCACGATGCGCATGTGCTGGCCGAGTGGGAACACGGCGGCGGCTTCCCAGTCGACGCAAAGGTGCACATCGAGGCCCACCAGCGCGATGGCTTGGAACGCCTGCTGCGCTACCGCGCCCGCCCCGCCTTTGCGCTGGAACGGCTGCGTGTAATCGACCCCGAGCCTCTGGTCTACGAGAGCAGCAAGCCCGGCACGGGTGGCAGCGTCCGCCTGCTGCCAACACCGGTGCAATTGCTCGACCGCCTTGCCGCGCTGACTCCACCACCGCGCAAACATCGGCTTCGCTACCACGGGGCGCTGGCGCCCAACTCGTCGCTGCGCGAGCCGGCCACTGCACTGGCGCAGCCGGCTGTTAACGGCGGTGCAAAAGCGAACATATCTGGCGACGAAAATCGCAAACTTCCATGGTTGCAAGCGCGAAACTGCCGCGCTTGCAACCATGACAAAGTGTATCGCCCGTCCGCCGCGTCCAGGGTCTGCTACGCCAGGCTGCAAAAGACCGCAGCCTGGCCTTGACCCGGCTCCTGGGCTATCTGGCGTCACGCATTTTTCAAGCCCGAAAAAAGCGCATCGCCATGTAGTGGCGGATTTGGACCGCCGTTCACACTGCCGAAGTGCGGGCAAATGCTTCAATGAGGCCGGGCACGAGTCCCCGGAAAACCATGGACCGCGACCCAGTGCGCATCAAGGCCTTTCTGCTTCAATGAGGCCGTCTCGATTGATTGTAGTAACATGTATACATTTGACTTTCCGGCGAGGCCATGATGTCCATCACTACTCTTTCCAGCCGCGATTTCAATCAGGACACCAGCGGCGCCAAGAAGGCGGCACAACGCGGGCCGGTGATCATCACCGACCGTGGCCGCCCTGCGCACGTGCTGCTGACAATTGAGGAATACCGCCTCCTCACCGGGAGCCAGATATCCTTGCTCGACGCGATTGCACCGAAGCGCGCCCAGAGCTTCGACTTCAAACCGCCGCGCGCAGGCAAGGGACTGTTCAAACCGGCTGACCTGTCCTGATGTTCGTGCTCGACACCAATGTCGTCTCCGAACTCAGACGACCCGACAAAGCGAACCCCAACGTGATTACGTGGGCGCGAAGCAGCCCTGCCGCCACGTTTTACATTTCCGCCATTACGGTGCTCGAACTCGAAATCGGCATCATGCTGATGGCGCGCAAAGACACCAAGCAGGGAGCGGCGTTGCGCTCGTGGTTTGACAAGCAGTTGCTGCCGCACTTCGACGGTCGGATATTGCCCATCGACAAAGCCGTCGCAAAGCGTTGCGCCCGGCTCGACGTGCCCAACCCCTGCGCCGAACGCGATGCTCTGATTGCAGCGACAGCGCTGGTGCACGGCATGACGGTGGTGACGCGCAATGTGAGCGATTTCGAACCACTCGGCGTCGCGATTCTCAATCCGTGGCTCGCGTTTGCGGACAAGAATCAATGACCATGCTTTTGCGCTGCAGCGCCGACGACGTCACCGGCGCCACTGATCTTGCCAGCATGCTCGTGCGCGGTGGCATGAGAACGATTCAAACGATTGGCGTGCCTTCAGCGGCCGCTGCCGAAGTAGACGCCGTCGTTGTCGCTCTCAAAACCGCACCATCGCCCGCGAAGAAGCGGTCGCACAATCCCTCGCCGCGCGAAAATGGCTCAAAGCCAATGGTGCGCAACGAATTTATTGTGCGCAACAAATCTATTTCAGATACTGCTCCACTTTCGATTCATCGCCTTCATCACCGAAGCGGCGGTGATCCAGGCGATTCCCGGTCACCTGGGCGAGCCTAAGGCACCGCCGCGGCTGCGGCCGGCGCGGCGGCCGCCGCTTTCGGAGATGCCGGACCGTGAATCGGACGCAATCAATCCGAACGCGCAACCCATGCCGGACTATGCGTTCGACCAGCGCATCGCGTGGCAGGGCACAAGACCACAAGGCTCACTCGTCGGGGGCGGCTCGCGCCTCTTGCCAACTGCGCGGCAAACTTCCGCCACCCAGGTGACCAGAGGCACAGACAACGGGCATGCCGGGGCGGGGTTTCAGAGGCGATCCGCCTTCGGCACCAAATCAACGATTGACGCAGACGCTTATGGCCGGATTTCTCCAAAAATGGCATGGAAATTCCCATCCTTCAAAAAGTACGTCAAGAACCTGAAAGCGGCCTTGTTCGCGCATGCGTTCGCCAACAACGCGGCCATGTAAATGAAGATGCCGGCGCCGACGTACGCGTAACTCCAGCCAATGTCGAGACTCGGGATGCCCAGCCCAAGCTCATGAACCAGCCCGGCGTTCCCGGCAGCTTGCGCTTCGACGACGCCTGGGACTTTCGTTTGGTCGAATAAGCGCTGACCGGGTTGTAAGCCGCGCGCCGCTCCCGCAATGCGGGACGCGGGTCGTCGCAGCCGCTTTCGTGCCGAGCGGTTATTGCGCCTTCGCCCCGGACTCCCGCGCGATCACGCCCCACTTGCGAACCTCGCCGACCATGAAGGCGCCGAGTTCTTCGGGCCCGGCCGGTGACGCCGTCGCGCCCTGCGCCGTCAGGGATTCAATCACCGCCGGCTTCATGAGCATGGCCTTGATCGCGCCATCCAAGCGCGCGATGACCGCCGCCGGCGTGCCGGCCGGGGCCAGCACGAACAGGCGCGGCGAGGCATCGAAACCTGAAATGGTGTCGGCCAGCGCCGGCCATTCGGGGGCGCCGGCGACCTTGACCGGGCTGGTCAGCGCGATCGCCCTTACCTTGCCGGCGCGGGCCTGCACTAGCGCCGGCGGCGCGGACAACACGGCGATCGGGATCTGCCCGCTGACCAGATCGGGAACGATGGCCGATGCGCCCTTGTAGGGCACGTGCACATAGTCGAGGCCGGCGGCTTTTTTCAACAGCTCCATCGCCAGGTGGTGCACCGAGCCCACCCCCGGTGACGCGTAGCTGTATTTGCCCGGGCTGGCCTTGATTAGGGCGATCAGTTCCGCGGCATTCCTGGCCGGCACCGAGGGATGGACCACGATCACCAGCGGCAGGGCGGTCACCCCGCCCACCGGCGCGAAGCTCTTCACCGGATCGAAGGGCAGCGACGGATAGACCGCCGGCGCGATCAGCATCCCGGTCTCGCCGAACAGCAGCGTGTAGCCGTCTGCCGGTGATTTGGCCACCGCGTCGGCCGCCAACGTGCCACCTGCGCCGGCACGATTGTCCACCACGAACTGCTGGCCCAGCGTTTCGCCCAGTTGGGTCGCGGTCAGGCGCGCGAGCGCATCGGCACCGCCGCCGGCGGCATAGCCGACCAGCATCTTCACCGGGCGGCTGGGATACGGCTGCGCATAGCCTTCCTGAGCCGCCAATGCGATGCAGGCGCTTGCGAGTGCGGCGGGGATTCGGTTCATGTGAAACTCCAATGCAGGTAAACGGTTCTCAGGCCTTGCCCTTGCCGTGCGAAGTCGGCAGCTTGGCAAGTTCGCGTACACGGTCGGGATTGGGCGCGAAACCCAGCCCGGGCGTTGCGGGCAGATCGAGCCAGCCATCTACCGGCTCTGGCAGCTGGTCGAATATCTTTTTCAACACCAGCACCGCCACGTAGTGGTATTCGACAAGCCCGCCGTTGGAAAGCCCGGCGTGCAAATGCATGTTGTGGAACGGCCAGGCGCCGCCGTTGTCGATCGGCACATTGAATGCCTCGGCCATGCCGGCGATCTTGATCACCTGCGAGTAGCCGCCGGAGATGGCGACATTCGGCTGCAACACGTCGATCGCGCGGTGGATCAGCAAGTCGCGGAAGCGGAACGCAAGGCCTTCGTTCTGGCCGGCGGCGAGCGGAATCGACGTGCGGCGGCGCAATTCGGCCATGCCCGGCACGTCGTTTTGCGTCAGTGGCTCTTCGAAGAAGGTGATGTCGTATGGCTCGATGGCGCGCGCCAGCTTGGCGGCGTGGAACAGGTCGAGCCCGCAGTTGGCGTCGACGTACAGCTTGGGTTCGCCTCCGACGGCTTCACGCACCGCGGCGACGCGCCGGATATCCTCGGCTATCACCGTGTCTAGCGGACGTGGTTCGTCGCGCCTGGCAAGCGCATGCTGGCCCACTGTCATCTTGAGGCGTTTGAAGCCGCGCGCGACCCACTCACGGGCGGCGGCAGCCAGTTGCTCGCGATCGAAAAAACCGAACCCGAACGTCGCATACAGCGGCACCCGCGAACGCGCACCGCCCAGAAGGCGCCACAACGGCAGGCCCAGGGCCTGTGCCTTGATATCCCACAGCGCGATATCCAGGGCCGCGATCACGTGGCTGGCGTAGCCGGTCTGGCCGCGCGGGGAAAGTAGCCAGTAAAGCCTCTGCCACAGGGCTTCGGTGGCCAGCGGGTCGGCGCCGATCAGCGCCGGTCCGGCCACCTCACGCACCGCAGCGGCGACGATCTCTTCTTCGGTGATCGCGGTCATGCCGTGACCGACGATGCCGGAGTCGGTTTCAATTTCCGTCAGACATACCGACAGGCTGGTCTGGCGTTCCAGCCCGACCATCTCGATTCCGACCGGTACATGGAGCGGTGTGGCTGACACGCGGACGATCTTCATGGCGCTTTTTTTGGTCGATCGGTCGACAGGAGCGCGCATTCTCGGCCCAGGCCGGCACATTTGCAATCACCGCGTCGGCAAGGCCGGCTTCGCGGGCCGCGAAACCTTCAGGCGCCGGTGAGATGACGAAGCAGGCTCTGGGCTGCCACCGGCAATGCATTCATGGAGCGCACACCGATCAAGTGTCGTCGCTCGGCCCAGGGTGCGTCGAGCGCGACGGCGCGCAAGCGCATTGCCGCCAGTTGCGGCGCGATGGCGGCCTCGGGCAACACGCCCACGCCGATGCCTTGCTCGACCATGCGGCACATGGCGTCGAAGCGGCGCACCCGCATGCGCAGGCGCAGCGGGACGCCTGCCGCAAGCGCCGCCGCAGACAAGGTGCGAAACAGCGACGTCCCTTCATGCAGCGCCACCATGTCGTACGCCAGGACCTCGGTCACACTGATCCGCCTGCGGCGTGCCACCGCATGGCCACGCGCAACCAGCACGACCAGCCGGTCGGCACAGTAGTCGAACCGCTCCAGTTCATGGGCCGGTGTGCCGGCCTCGAAAATGCCGATATCGCACACGCCTTGGGCCACCGCGCTCACTGCACCGGTGCTGGAACGCTCTTCGAGATCGATCCTGAGGTCGGGATGCAGGGTGAGGAAAGCACCGAGGTCGGCAGGCAGGCGACCGGCGATGGTCGACGCGTTGGCCGCGACCGTGACCTGGCCCTTGATGCCACGCCGGAACTCGCCCAGTTCCGCGTCGAGTCGGTCGAGTGCGGACAATACAGTGCGGGCATCAAGCAGAAACGCATCACCTGCGGCGGTGGCCGACACCCCGCGCGCGTGGCGCTTGAAAAGCGCGACACCGGCACACCGCTCGACCTCGGCGATGCGCCGACTGGCTGCGCCCAGGGCAAGGCTCAGTCGCTGTGCGCCGCCACTCAGACTGCCGGCGTCGGCGACCGCGACGAACAGGCGCAGCGACTTGAGGTCTTCCTGCACGCCGGGCCCATTGCTCAAGCGAGCGCGGCGGGGTTGCGGCGCAGGATCGTCATCGTGTTTCTCCAATCTGGCGGAAAGCGCGATGTTAACCCCTGTCACCGGGCGAACGCGTCGGCCACCTGCCGTGCCGATATCGCCTCTATTGGAATTGCTGCAGCGGCTGGATTTCGCTGAGCAGCCGGTAGCGCCTGGTTTTGTATGGGGCGCACTTTCGACCGATTCAAGGACGCCGAATTCGAACGCACATAGCCCGGCTATGGGACAAGAAGGCGGTGAAGAATGGACCGCTGCGGTCGATTTGCTCACCGACGCTCCGCAGGTCCGACAGGCTGCTAGCGTGCGCGAATGCCCCCGAAGGTCGCCGCCACCATGGATTCCACGATCTGTTCGTCAGTCAGCGTGCCAGTTTGGCGCAGAAACTCGACCGTCGGATCGCAAGACCGCGAATAAAGGGTAAATACGATTACATCATCACTGACGTCGGCCGCCAGGTCGCCGCCGGCCCTTGCTTCGGAAGCCATTGCGCGAAACCGCTTGTTTATCGCATAAGCCACGGCCAGGTAATCGAGACTGAGCATCAGGCTGCGCTGCAACGCGCCGCGGGTCGAAGGCAAGAAGGGTACGCCGCCCTGCAAGCGCCGGTAGATCGACCAACGAAGGATGTGCTCCAGGCGTTGAATCGCGCGCCAATCGGCCGGCATGCGATCGAGCTCATCGTTGGTTTCGCGCAGCAGGCGCGTCAGCGCCGCCGCCGCCAATTTCTCTTTCGACGAGAAGTGTTTGTAGAGGCTGCCTTTGGCGATGCCGACGCGATCGGCGACATCGTCCATGGTCATCAAGTCAAACCCCTTTTCCGAAAGGAGGCTGTTGACGGCATCCAGGATGGCTTCTTCCCTTGCATCAAACTGATGTTTTTTAAAGGGATTTTTTATATTTAACATTTCTTTGGCGTAGTTATGAACTTAACCGTTCATTTTATGACTAACAAGTCACGTTTCGACCACAAAGTTCAAGTATGGCCAAAAACGTCTCCTCAATCAATCACCACAGGAATTCACCATGACCCTTACATCCCGCACCCTCCGTTCCCTCGTGGTGGGCGTTGCGCTTAGCGCAGCCTCCACTTTCGCACTCGCCAAGGACATCGTTGACACGGCCGTCGGCGCTGGCAACTTCAAGACACTGGTCACGGCAGTTCAGGCCGCCGGTTTGGTCGACACGCTCAAGGGCAAGGGCCCATTCACGGTGTTCGCGCCGACCGACGAAGCCTTTGCGAAAATCCCGAAGGCTGACCTCGAGGCTCTGCTCAAGGATAAAGCCAAACTGACCGCGATTCTGACCTATCACGTCGTGGCCGCGAAAGTGATGGCCAAAGACGTGAAGGCCGGTGATGTTGCAACGGTCAATGGCAAGACCATCAAGCTTGCCACGCAAGGCGGCGTGACGGTCAATAACGCCAAGGTAATCGCGGCCGACGTAGCGGCATCCAACGGTGTGATCCACGCCATCGACACGGTGATCATGCCGCCGCTCTGATTGGTGTTCTGCGGTCGCGATAGGCGATAACAATCGTGACCAACCAGCCTGATCGACGGGCGGCGTTTCGGCATTCCTACTTTGCCGCCGAAGAAATGTCGCCCGTCACCTGCTGCAACGGCATTGGCCAAGCTTCATTGTCCGAAGTCGAGTAACAACCTGAAGTGGTGCAGCATGAACCGCTCCGTTTCACGCCTATCCGCTTTACCACGCAAACGCCGGGTTTCAGGCATCCTCGTGAGCTCTTTGTTTCTCCTGACGTTGTCCGCCTGCACCAGCCGTTCAGACCGCCGTGCGCCGGCGACGGCTGCGCGCGGTCCTGCGGCGCGGGCTGCTGTCGGCGGACGATGCGCAGGTGATGGCCGAATGGGAGCACGGCGGCGGCTTCACGGTCGATGCAAAGGTACGCATCGAGGCCCACGCGCGCGATGGCCTGGAACGTCTGCTGCGCTACCGCGCCCGTCCCGCCTTTGCGCTGGAACGGCGGCGTGAAATCGACCCCGCGCATCTGGTCCATGAGAGCGTGAAGCCCCGGTACCGGGAGGCAACGTCAGCCTGATGCCAACACCGATACAATGGCTCGACCGCCTGGCGGCGCTGATTCCGCCGCCGCGCAAACATCGGCATCGCACCTGCGGGGCGCTGGCGCCCAACTCGCCGCTGCGGGTAGCGGTCACCTGAGCGAACCTAAGTCACCACCACGTCCGCGGCCGGCGCGGGCACCGCCGCTGTGGGCGATGCCGGACCGTGGATCGGACGCCAAATCAACGATTGACGCAGACGGATATGGCCGGATTACTCCAAAAATGGCAATGCAATTCCTGTGCTTCGACGTCCCGCGCGGTGCACAAGTCGAAACGGATCGAGCGCTTCATGCTTTTCCCTTCCCGTGCGAAGTCGGCGATATGCACCCTTCGGGATGCCTTTTTGTTGGCGACAGACACAAACAAGCTTTACTGCACAGAAACTTCAACGAGAATTTCGTTTCTGCGCAGAAGGGGTAGTGTCCAGGGCGGGTTGTAGCGCGCCAGTTGCGGCGTCCCCACTGCCGTGAGATTGCGGCGCCTGGTCCAGGCCAGCAACTCCTCGGTCTTCTCGCGCACTTTTTCGTCGCCAGCCAGTCCGGAAAACACCAGCGCGGCGTAGCGCTTGCCGGGCACTTCACGCAGCAGCACCCCGGGTTGTTTGGCTTGGGCAGGCTCGCCAGGGAATAAGCGCTGGGCATCACAAAATGGACCCGCCAGCGATTAGCCCCGCTAGTCTTGCCGGCATCCCCACCTTGCGGCTCCATCGTCACCGGCGCGGTCATCGCGATTTTCTCGGACGCCTTGCCGTCCGGCTTGTCCGTCACCTGATTATTGCCAAAAACGTAGTCGGCTTTTTAGACGCGATACGGCCAGGATCGCGGCAGCGTCGGCCGCGATGGCTCCTCTTCCAGGCGCTGTTCAGCCATTCCTTCCACGGCGTTGCCTCCACTTGTTTTTGTTCGACATAAATACTCGGCAGCAGGCCTGCTGCCGAGTGGTCTTCCGTGCTACCGATACCGATTCGGTACGCGCGCGGGCTACTTGTCCCAGTCACGCAGCGGTTTGGCACCGGCTTTGCGCGCTTCGGTCATGAATGCGCGCAGCACCTCGCCGGCGGGGAGTCCCTTGGCTTCATTTGTCTTGACCCACTCGCCGGCGACGTCCGGGAGGGTCGCGGCCCACTTCTGGCGATCGGTTTCAGAAAGCTTCACGATCTTTGCGCCGGCATCGATCATCGCTTTCTTTGACGACTCGATACGCTCCACGGTTTGCTTGGTGAGTTCCGCGCTATAACCGCTACCGGCTTTTTCGATCGCGTCCTGCACTTCCTTGGGGAGCTTGCGGAACCGTTCCAGGTTGATCGCTACGGCGCCGGCGAATTGCGCGCCGAGATCCACTTCGGTGACGTGCGAGGCAACCTCATGCAAGCGAATCGGCAGGATGCCAGTGTAGAACGAGATGGCGCCGTCGACGACACCGGTCTGAACGTTGGTGTAGTAGGTTGGCAGGCCGCCGTCGACGCCGACCGCCCCGGTATTGCGAATCCACTGCAACGCCGTCGCCGGCGCGTTGTAGCGCTTGCCGCGCAGGTCTTCGAACTTGGTGACCGGCGTGCGGGTCCACAGATGATAGGTCTCGATGCCGATCGGCCCGAGATACTTGAGGTTGTTCCCTTCCCACTCCTTGCGCAGCGCCGGATGCTCGCGCATCAGCTTGTCGCCGATTCGCATGACCACTTCCATACTGCCGGAAGTAAACGGCGCGAAGAACGTGACGTTCGAGAGCGGCATGGTGTCGCTCTCCCACACCGAACCCACATAGCCGATGTCGGTGATGCCGTCGCGCACCGCCTCCATCGTGTCTTGCAGTTTATAAAGCGTTCCGGCATAGGCTTCTTTCCAGTTGATCCGGAATTTCCCGCCTTCCTTGAGTTGCCGGTCGATCTCGTTCTTGAAGAAGCCCGCCATGACGCTCACCGGCAGAAACGTGGTGGGGTGGCTGGAGGCCAACGTTAGGTTGATCACCTGCTGCGCCGACGCAGTCCCGGCGCCAACCGTGAATGCCGCAAAGACGGTCGCGGCAACGAGGGTGCGGACGTTATTGCCTTGCATGTCTGTCTCCTGTATGGTTCCGCGCCTTTCGGAGCGAGCTTCCGAAGTGGAAGTTAGTTTAGTCTATTCATTTCCTGTTTCACTGTGTAAAGTTTCTATACATCACTTGCTTGGGGGCAGCACGGAGACCCGGCTACGAGCCCAGGACGACCTCTGGCATGCCGAGCGCGTAAAGCACGCTGGATGCGCGCCTGGATGTGGTGGAAATGCTGGACGGCCTGATGCAGGGCGTCGACCGCAACCTGGTCAATATCTGGCAGAAGATGAACAACAAGCTTTACTGCACAGAAACTTCAACGAGAATCTCGTTTCTGCGCAGAAACGGTAGTGTCCAGGGCGGGTTGTAGCGCGCCAGTTGCGGGGTCCCCACTGCCGTGAAATTGCGGCGCTTGGTCCAGGCCAGCAACTCCTCGGTCTTCTCGCGCACTTTTTCGTCGCCGGCCAGTCCGGAGAACACCAGCGCGGCGTAGCGCTTGCCGGGCACTTCACGCAGCAGCACCGCCGGGTTGTTTGGCTTGGGCAGGCTCGCCAGGGAATAAGCGCTGGGCATCACAAAATGGACCCGCCAGCGATTAGCCCCGCCAGTCTTGCCGGCATCCCCACCTTGCGGCTCCATCGTTACCGGCGCGGTCATCGCGATTTTCCGGGAAGCGGCAACCGGCTCCATCGTCACCGGCGCGGTCATCGCGATTTTCTCGGACGTCTTGCCCTCCGGCTTGTCCGTCACCTGATTATTGCCAAAAATGTAATCGGCGATCAATCTGAAGCCGGCGCCGGAAGCCGCATCCATGTTGCCGTCCACAAATGTTTCGGCAACGATGAAGGGGCGATACTGCCGAATCTCGACGTTTTGGTCTTTCTCCAGAAGATCAAAACCGGGTTCTTCAATCGCCATCACAACCATCGGCACAAGAAGCAACAGCGCTGCGCATACCCACCCCATTGCCGCCCGGCAAGCCCGATTCGACATTTTCAGGAAAGTGGCGCTACGCCCGCCGGCGGCGGAAAATTGTCCATTGATCGCATCCTGCTTTTCTTTTCGTAGCACTACAGGCGGTACTGCAGGCCAACGGTCAGATAATTGAAGCGGGCAAAGTTGTAGCTGGTGCTGCCGCTGGTGCCGCCATCAAGCATGCGCACACCGACAAAACCTGAAACCTGCTGGTTGAAGTCGCGCACGTAGCGGGCCGAAAGATCAAAAGCACGGCCGCGGCTGCTGGCCAGAGCGTCCCCTTCAAACGTCAGGCGCGCATCCTTGCCCAAGCGACGCTCGCCATACAAATGCAGCAACGGAACAAAACCGGTGTTGCTTCTGGTGGTGGTGGTGCCGCCTTGGGTCAGGGTAATCTCGGCATCACGAATCTTGCCGGTGGCGCCGACTTTCCAGGTCCAGCCGGCGCTGTCGTGGAAGGTGTAGCGCCAGGTGGCGCGGTAGGAATCAAAGCGGTATTTCGCATCCACGCCGCCGACGGCGAAATTGCGTCCTTCAAACCGCACCGGCTGATCGAAGCTGCCGGACCCCTTGATGCCCAGCGGGGCCACGACAAACCGCAATTCATGCTTCGGTGCAATACCGGTGGTGAACTGCAGGCGCGGCGCAAAGAAAGGCCCGGAGCCGGTAACGCGGTCAAGTCCGAAGCGGGTGCCGGTGCCGTCGTTCGGGCTCTGTACGTCATTGCGGTCCTGCCAGGCGGCGCCGGCTTCAATATCAATGACAGAAGGCGCTTTGCTTTGGGCAAATGCGCTGCCTGAAAATCCGCCTGCAAAAACCAAGGCCAAGGCGATGGCGACGCTTTTGCCGCGTGACGGCGTTGTTGATCCAGATGGCATTACGGATTCTTTCGTCAGAATGGATTGCTGTGTCAATGTTGTTGCGTCAAGGTGGTTACGCGAAACAAGCCACGATCTGACCTCGCAAGGCAGCATGTAGTTCCCTCCACGACCTTCTTTTCGGCATAGGCCCTGTTGCGCCAGATGGTCGGCCGATTGACGAAGTTGCTAACCCGCAGCGTCTGCTCAACGTACGGCCGACGCTGCCGAAATGTTCATATCGAGAACCCCAAGCCGGCAGTCATGTTGGGGACGACAAAATAGTGCGCTTGAAAACCCCGCTTTTTATTGTCGACTATATTGTTGACAATCATACTGACGTTCCGCTAAAGTCGCTTTCATCAAGGAGACTTCATGCGTCTGACGAAAGTAGTGGTGACCGCTTTGCTGCTCTGCGCCGGGCACGCGCAGGCACAGCCCTTTCCCTTGAAGCCGGTTCGCATCGTCAATCCATTTGCGCCGGGCGGCGCCACCGATCAGATTGCGCGCCTCATGGCGCAAAAGCTATCTGAAATGTGGGGTCAGGCAGTATTGGTAGAGAACCGCGCGGGCGCCAGCGGCGCCATCGGCGTCGAAGCGGTTGCAAAGAGCCCGCCAGACGGCTACACCCTGTTGATCGCCACCCAAACCACGCATGCGGCCAACCCGGCGCTGTACAGCAAGCTGCCGTACGACGCTGCCAGGGATTTCGCGCCACTCACGCTGGCCGGCACCACGCCGCTGGCGCTGGTGGTTCACCCGGGCGTCCCGGCATCCAGTCTGGCCGAACTGCTCGCCTACGCGCGGGCAAATCCGGCGCGGCTGAGTTATGCGTCGGGCGGAAATGGCACGTCGCAACACTTGACCATGGAGTTGCTCAAGAGCATGAGCAAGACTTTCATGCTTCATATTCCATACAAGGGCGCAGGCCCCGCCTTGAGCGATTTGCTGGGCGGGCAGGTGAGTCTGATGTTCGACAACCTGCCCACGGCGATGCCCCATGTCAAGGCGCAAAAATTGCGGGCGCTAGCCGTCAGTAGTGCTGCGCGCACTCCTCTGGCGCCAGACCTGCCAACGCTGGCAGAGTCCGGCATGGCCGGGTTTGATCTGGTCACCTGGTTTGCTTTTTACGCGCCCGCCGCGACGCCGCGACCCGTGCTGGACATAATCTCCGGCGCCATGCGCGCGGTCCTTGCGCAAGCGGAAGTCAGGGAGCGCCTGACTGGCGTTGGCGTCGACGTGCGCGGCAGCAGTGCGGAAGAACTCGGCGCTTTCCAGCGTGCCGAGCTGGCCAAGTGGGCCAGGATCGTAAATGACTCGGGCGCCAAGCTCGACTAACCAGGAGACAGCATCATGCGTATCGCCAGCCTCATCATCGCCGCCGCTTGCGCGCTGGCGAGCATTGCCGCCACCGCGCAGACCAAAGTCACGCTGTGGAGCCATTGGGCCGCCGAGAAAATCAAACGTGATTTCGTCGAGGATGCGATCCGCCGCTTCGAAGCGGCCAATCCAGGGGTCAAGATCGAGGCGCAGTGGTACGAAAAAACGGCCCTGTACGCTGCGCTCAAGACCGCCTTGCGCGCCGGCACTGCGCCGGACATTTTCTATGCCGAACCGGATCAGACCGAGTATATGGAGAACAACCTCCTGCTGGACTTGTCGTCGCTCAATTGGGGCGGCATCGAGCCGTGGGCGAAGGAAATCTGGTCACACAAAGGCAAACCTTATGGCCTGCCGCTCGAAGCCTGGACCGTGGAGCTCTTTTACAACAAGAAACTGCTTGCCGATCTGGGCATCAAGGTTCCCTCGTCGATGCAGCTCGACGCGGCGGCGATGACGGACCTGGTGAAGAAGGCGCGCGTCCGCAACCAGACGCCGATGGCTCTGGGCGCGGGTGATCGCCCCTTCCCCGGTGCTCACTTGACCCACGAGGCCCTGCTCAAACGCCTCGGCGTCGCCGACTACGACAACCTCCTGACCGGCAAACTCTCCTGGAGCGACGCGCGCGTGGTCGATACCCTGCGCACGTTGCGTTCATGGATCGACGCCGGCCTTCTGCCGACCACGTTCACGACCTTGAAGCTTGGCGAGTCGCATTCGTACTTCCACACCAATCCCGGAGCGGTCCTGTTCCTTAACGGCAGCTGGTACACCTCGCGCGCGTTCAACCCGCCGGACAAAGGCGGCCAACCGCCCAACTTTCCGCTCGGAATCATGAAATACCCGGCCATGCCGCAAGCGGTATGCAATGAATGCCGCACCATCTCTGTCGGCGGCAGTTTCGTGGTCAATGCAGAGACCAAGAACGGCAGGCAGGCAATCGCGTTCCTGAACTCGATGGCAACACCGGAAACCGCCAGTCGATGGCTCGAGAATGTGCTGGTGCAAACCGGCATCAAGGCTGACTACTCGAAGGTCGGTGGCCCGCACGCGGGATACTTCAAGGAGCTGGCCGCAACCAGTCAAGGGGCGAGGTACTACTTCGGTATCCCGATCCAGAAAATGCAGGGCAAGCAGAAGGAGGTCTTCACCCAGGTGTTCAACAACGCTTTCCCGGCTGGCACCATCAGCGTGGATGATGCGGTCAAGCAGATGAACGCCGCGTATGCAAAATAAAACCCGAACGCGACACTGAAGCGCATCGCGCCGGGCACAGCCGCAAGGCATGCCCGGCAGCTCGGCCCCCAACTCCCTCCGGAAGCAGCCAAGTTGCAACGCAACCCTATCGACCGCCAGCCATGGGGCGCCATCAGCGCCTTTTTGCTCCCTGCCCTGACGATCTACACCGCGTTCACGGCCTACCCGGTGCTGCGCACAATCTGGAACAGCTTTCACCGGGTGCTGCCGCGCAAAGAAGAATTTGTCGGCTTGGCCAACTATGCTGCATTGGCGAAAGACGATCTGTTCTGGCGCGCTGTCGGCAATACCTTCATCTGGGCCTGCGCCTCGCCGCTAGCGGAGGTCGGCATTGCACTGTTCCTCGCACTGGCGCTGTACGCGCGCGTTCCCGGCATGCGTTTTTTCCGCATCGCCTGGTTCACACCCGTGCTGATGTCGTACGTGGTCGTCGGCATTATCTGGGTTTGGATCTACAACTATGACTGGGGCGCGGCGAACGCCATTCTCCGCACCCTTGGCCTAGAACGGTGGGCAGCTGCGTGGATTGGCGATCCGAAACTCGCGCTGCCGTCACTTATCTTCATTACTACCTGGATGTGGAGCGGCTTTAACATGGTGGTGTTGCTCGCAGCGCTGCATTCGCTGCCGTCCGAGGTGATTGAAGCAGCAGAATTGGACAACTGCGGCTGGGGCGCCAAGCTGTGGCACATCATCATCCCGCTGATCAAGCCGACCCTGCTCAATCTTCTGGTGCTTTCCTTCATCGGCAAGATGAAGATTTTCGATCTGGTCTGGATCACCACCAAGGGTGGGCCATTGTGGTCGACTGAAACCGTCTCAACCTACCTCTATAAACGCGCGTTTGAGTGGAGCACCTTTGATTTGGGCTATCCCTCAACCATCGCAGCGGTCTGGTTTGTGATCGTGCTGCTGGCGGTGCTGGGCCTGACGCGCGCTCTACGCAGCCGCGAGAAACTGGAGTACTGATGATCGCGCGCGCTTTTCTATTCATCGCGCTAGGCCTTTACACGGCTTTTGCCGCTGGTCCGTTTCTGTGGGTGGCAACGATGTCACTGCGCACCACCAGCGAGATTTCGCGCGACCACTATGCGTGGCCTTCAACGCTGCATTGGGAAAAATTTCCCCAAGCCTGGTTCAATTCCAACTATAGCGTGTACTTTGAAAACAGCCTGGTGGTGGTGCTTTCTGCGGTGGCAGTGCTCACCATCGCCGGCGCGATGGCGGCACATTGTCTCGCACGCTATCGTTTTCGTGCTAACCGTCTCGTTTACTTCATTATTTTCTCGGCCATCATTTTCCCGCCGCAGATCACCATCATCGCCCTGTTTCAGAGTTTGGTGCAGTACGGTTTGTACAACAGCAAGCTAGGGCTCACGCTGGTATACATCTCGATTCAGCTGCCGCTGACGGTTTACATCCTGGAAAGCTTTTTTGCCCAGATACCGGCGGACTTGTTCGACGCGGCGCGCATGGACGGCTACACCGAATGGCAAATTTTCTGGAAAGTCAGTCTGCCAATTGCGCTGCCAGCCATTGCCACCACCGTGATCCTCAACACCATTTTGCTGTGGAACGAGTTTCTCTATGCCGTGGTGCTGATTACGGACGACGCGAAACGCACACTGCCGCTCGGGATTCAGCGTTTCATGGGCGACCAGCTTGAAGACGTGGGCATGATCGCCACCGGGCTGATGATCGCGATCATTCCCGTGGTACTGATTTATCTGTTCTTTTCCGAAAAATTAATTCAGGGCATGACGGCCGGAGCGGTGAAGTAGATGGCCACAGTCACGCTAACCAATCTTTGCAAGCGCTACACCGGCGGCCAATCGCTGGCGGTGGACGATGTCAGTCTTGACATCGCGCATGGCGAGTTCATGGTGTTGCTCGGTCCGTCGGGCTGCGGCAAATCGACCACCCTGCGCATGATCGCCGGTCTTGAGTCGATTGGTTCTGGTGATCTGGCGATTAACGGCAAGCGGGTCAACGACGTGGCGGCCAAGGATCGAGACATTGCGATGGTGTTTCAAAGTTATGCGCTGTACCCGCACATGAGCGTGTTCGACAACCTGGCGTTCGGGCTGCGTCGGCGCGGCTTTGCGAAGACCGAGATTGAGCGCCGCGTAGGCGAAGCCGCCTCGACGCTGGGCCTCGCCGAGCTGCTCAAGCGCCGGCCGCACGCCTTGTCCGGCGGGCAGCGCCAGCGCGTGGCCCTGGGGCGAGCCATCGTGCGCGACCCGAAAGTGTTTCTGTTTGACGAGCCGCTTTCCAATCTCGACGCGGCCCTGCGCGTCGGTATGCGCGGTGAACTGATCAAGCTGCACCAGCGTCTGGGCGTGACCATGATCTATGTAACCCACGACCAGGTTGAAGCGATGACGATGGGGCAGCGCATCTGCATCATGAACGGCGGCAAAGTGGTGCAAACCGGTGCGCCACTGGACGTTTACCGCGAGCCGGCGGACATGTTCGTCGCGGCCTTCCTGGGCAGCCCGCCAGCCAATCTGCTGCCGGGCCGCTTCACTGAAGATGCGCTGCAGATCGGGCAATGCCGCTTGCCCATACTTCAGCGCAATGCACCGAACGAAGTGGTATTCGGCATCCGGCCTGAGGACATCCGGATTGGCGGTGTCAACGGCGTAGCGCCGCATGTAGAAGCGCACGTGCTGGCCGTCGAGCCGCTGGGCGCCGAGACCATCGTGCGCGTGGCGCTGCAAGGCGTTACGCCTGAAGTGCTCTTGCGCGGCCCGCGTCAGGTAAGCGCGCGCGTCGGCGAGCAGCTGCCGCTGTCCTTTGATCTTGCGAGCTCGCTTTTGTTTGACCCAACGACAACCCGACGCCTCACCTGAAAAAGGGATTCAACTGCCATGGCTGCATCATCTGCATTGACTGTCCGGCGCAATTTCAAGCGCGCCGCCGCCAGCCTGATCGCACGCTTTCGCGACCAGCCCACCGGCTGGGTAGTGGACGCCAACGGGCGCCGGGGCGCGCTCGACTACCGCATCCGGCCGCTTACGCACGCGATGACGTTTTGTGGCGTGGCCATGACAGTTCAAAGCCGCGCCTGCGACAACCTCGCGCCCTATGCCGCCATCGGCTTTGCCCAACCGGGCGACGTGCTGATCATTTCAACCGGCGCGCACCAAGACGCCAGTGTGGCCGGTGACATCCTGCTCGGCATGGCGAAAAACCAGGGGATGGTGGCTCTGGTAACCGATGGCGTCGTGCGTGACATCGAAGGACTCAACGCCGTAGGAATCCCGGTGTTCGCGCGCGGGCTCTCGCCCAATTCTCCCCACAAAGACGGGCCGGGCGAAATCGGCTTGCCGATTACGCTGGGCGGGGTCGGCGTACAGCCTGGCGATCTGGTGCTGGGCGATCAGGATGGCGTGGTGGTAGTGCCGCAAGGCGCGCTTGAAGACGTTGCGGCGGCACTCGAAGAAGTCAAGGCCAAAGAGGCCAAGATGGATGACCTAGTGCGCGCAGGGGCGACGGTTCCCGTCTGGATGGAGACTGCTCTGCGCGAGAAAGGCGTGCGCTACCTCGACTGATCATGCCGCGCGTTTTCTATCTCTCGCATGCAACACCGGAGGTGTACGCCATCATCCGTGCGGCGGTTCCCGCCGGATTTGAGCTAGTGACGCTGGAACGTGATGACGACGCCGAGCGCTGCGAGAAAATTGCCGGTTGTGAAGTGGTGATTGTCGCAGCATCGCCGCTGCGACGCCGGGTGATCGAGGCTGCCAAGCATCTGAAGCTGGTGCATCACCAGGGCGTCGGCTGGCAGGACACCACGGATCATGCCTTGCTCCAAGAGCGCGGCCTGCCGCTGGCGCTGACACCGGAAGGCACGACGCTGGGCGTGGCCGAACACACGGTGCTCTTGATGCTGGCAGTTCTCAGATTGCTGCCGCACGCCGATGCCGAACTGCGCGCCGGCCGGTTTCATATCAATGCGCTGCGCCCGGTGTCGCGGGAAATCAACGGCATGACCATCGGCTATATCGGCATGGGGAGGATTGCACAGGCCGTGGCCGCCCGCCTGGCGCCGTTTGGCGTGCACGGTATTTTTCATGATCCGAACGTGCCGGCCCATGCCGGTGTAGTGGCGCGTTCATTCGCAGATTTGCTTGCTGAATCGGACATGATTTCATTGCATGTGCCGCTCTCACCCTCGACGCGCGGCATCATCGGTGCGGCGCAACTGGCATGCATGAAGCACGGCGCCTATCTGGTCAACACGGCGCGCGGCGGACTGATCGACGAGGCAGCGCTCGCCAGTGCGCTTGAATCACGCCACCTGGCCGGTGCGGCACTGGATGTGTTCGAAACCGAGCCGGTCCCTGCCGGGCATCCGCTGGCACGGTTTCGCAATGTGGTCCTCACGCCGCATATCTCTGCTGGTACTTGTGACGCCCTGTCAGCCAAGATGCGCGCTCTGTTCGAGAACGTTCAGCGCTTCTACCGACGCGAACCCTTGCGCAATCAAGTCTTCTGAGCACAGCCGGTGATTGACTGCCACGCAGCCGTGTTCGATCCACCCAGGTTTGCTGTTTCCGGCACTACGCGCCCCCGAACATGAAGCGTGCGGCGCGATTGCGCAATTGCCATGTGAATCAATTTCCATTTTTGACGCCACAATTAGCCCCCTCGCTCGTTCTCTTGCGAAGGACTTTGAAACCGGTGTAGGGGATGATATTCACACGCCCGGTTTGGTCGAAGCTGCCGGTGCCTTAATCAACTGAGTGTCAACGAAACATGAAAATCCACGCCCTCGATACGCACGAACCGCTGAACGACATCGTCTCTGCATTGCAGGAGGACATTGTTGTCGGACGGCTGCCAGCCGGCGCAAGGCTGATTGAAGAAGAGTTGACGGATCGGCTGCAAACCAAACGACACATATTGCGTCAGGCCTTCGTTGAGCTTGAGCGCTTCGGACTGATCGAGCGAATCCGCAACCGCGGCGCTGTGGTGCGGCAACTAACGCTGCAAGACGTCGCACAAATCTATTCGGTTCGCGAGATTCTGGAGCGTGCCGCAGCTGCACAGATTCCGCTGCCGCTACCCAAAGTCGCGTTGACTCGGATCGCGGCAGCGCAGGCGGACCATGATGCGGCGATCAAGGCTGGAGACGTCAAGGCGGTGTTTCGCGCCAATTTCGAGTTTCATGTGAGCTTGTTTGCCGTCTGTGGCAATCCGTATCTTGCGGCAGCGATTGACGATTTTCGCAAGAAGACCCATGTGGTCTGGTCTTACGCAATCGTCAAGCCGGAGTATTTCCGCAACGCCCAACGTGAACATCGTGCAATGCTGAAAGCCTTGCGCGAAGGCGACCGCAAGAAACTGATCGATCTGATCGCCGCGCATTTGAACATCTCGCGGCAAGCTTACATCGACACCCACAAGCTGCGATTCCAGGGCTAGCGTTCAGCGCGTTGGGCGTGCGGGATCATTTCTGGGCTCGTTCTTCTGCCTTGCGCGGTGCCACCGGAATGTATTCGAACACCTTGACCACTTGCTTGACGCTGCTGGTGCGTGCTGCCACCTGAGTGCCTTGCCCACTTTTTGGTACGTGACCAATCCCATCCTCTAGCCTGAACGCGCCTGCACCCAAAGCTGTTAGGCGGTCACATTGACAACCGTTTCTGCTGACGGCGTCTGTAGGGGGTTCACATCCAGGTGCGCCACCGCCCTTCGATACTCGCTCGGCGGCACGCCGAGCTGCCGGATGAAAAATCGGGTGAAATTGCTCTGTGCCGAAAAGCCGAGGTCGCTCGCCAATTCCGCAATCGAACCGTCGGAAAGCGACAGCCGGGCGATCGCAGCTTGAGTTCGCAGCATGTCGGTGTAGGCGCGCGGCGACAAGCCGGTGCACAACTGAAACAGCTCGTAGAAGCGCGAGCGTGACAACCCGACTTGCGCGGCGATACCGTCCATCTCGGCATCGATGCCCGGGTCGGTGCGCAACAGGGCCATCGCACGCCGGATGCGGTGGTCAGCGAGGCGCGAGCCGTGCCAGACGGTTAGCCGCCGCGGCGCGCGATCAGCGCCGCCGAGGTCGCGCGGCTCTACGCTGACGCAGCGGACTCCCTCGCAATCGCCAGTCAAGGCAACGCGCGTCACCGGACCAACGCCAGACTCAGAACCGGGAACATCGCCACCAGCAGCAGCACAATGCTCATGATGATGACAAACGGCCCGGCGCCGCGGAACACATCGCCGAGCCGGATGCTCTGATCGGCAAGACTTGATTTCACCGCGAACGCGGATAGGCCCAGCGGCGGCGTGAGCAGCCCGATCTCCACGGCGATCACGGTCACCACACCGAAGTGGATGAGATCGATGCCGAAGCCCTTGGCGATGGGTACGCAGATCGGCACCACGATCAAAAGGATGGAGGTGGAGTCCAGTACGCACCCCAGGCCCACGATCACGGCGATGTAGACCGCGAAGAATCCCACGATACCCAGGCCCTGGAGCATGCCGCCGATGGCTTCGGGCACGCCCGAGTAAGTCAGCATGCGGCTGTAGAGATTGGCAGCCATAAGGAGTATCAAGATGCTGACCGAGATGAAGCCGGTTTCGATCAGCACGCGCCAGAGTTTTTTCGCGTCGAGCCGGCGACGGACCAGCGCGATGATGAACGCGCCGAAGGCACCCACGGCGCCGGCTTCGGTCGGGGTGAAGAATCCCGAATAGAGCCCGCCGAGCATGAGCGCCACCAGCAACCCGACCGGCGCAAATTTGGCGAATGCGCTGCGCCAGGTCTCGGCACCGTCAAGATCCTCGGCGGTGCCGATGTCGCCGGCGAATCGCTTCCAGCGCGTCGCCATGATGTAGATGCCCAGAGCGAACGCGAACGCCATCAGAATGCCGGGAATCACGCCGGCGAGGAACAGTTTGCCGATCGACTCCTCGGCGATGATGCCGTACAGGATGAAGAGAATCGAGGGCGGGATCAGCATGCCGAGAATCGAGGAGCCCGCGACCGTGCCCACCGCCAGTTTGGCCGAGTAGCCACGCTTCAAGAGTTCCGGCACGGCGATCCGCGCGAACACCGCCGCCGATGCGATGCTGATGCCGGTGACGGCCGCGAACACGGCGTTGGATGCCACCACCGCCATCGCCAAGCCGCCGGCGATTCTGCGCAGCAGCCACGCCGCCACATCGAAGGTGTCTTTTCCTAGATCGGCTACCGCGACGAACATGCCCATCAATACGAAGAGCGGAATGCTGGCAAAGACAATGTCCTGAATGCCGCTATAGGAGGCCAGTCCGAGCATGCGCGAGGCGATTTCGAAGTTATCCTTGAGCACCCAGACGCCGACGAAAGAGAGCGACAGCAAGACCACGCCGACCTGCATTCCGGCGACGACGAGGAACACCATCGCGCCGATCAGAAGCAAACCCAGGCCGAGGTCACTCATCGCGCTTCTCCACGCCGGAACGCCGTCACGAGCAACGCCCAAACCTTGATGAGATAAGCCACGGTGACGACGACGGCGCCGACGATGATGATGACCCGAACCGGCCAGGTCGGAAACGTGAAGACGCCTTCGACACCGAAGAATTCGTT
>Ga0163152_10002714_pt1 | contig 24374 bp, 42 predicted proteins | sample OliLakLV19MP8IB2_FD_148635 | JGI IMG/M metagenome (GOLD analysis project Ga0163152, IMG submission 148635) | Freshwater microbial mat bacterial communities from Lake Vanda, McMurdo Dry Valleys, Antarctica - Oligotrophic Lake LV.19.MP8.IB-2 | ecosystem: Environmental > Aquatic > Freshwater >...
ACTTGGCATGCATGTAGACGTCAGAATGCCCTGCGAAGCTTCCGTCTGTTTTGCGCAGGTCCGGGAACATTGAGCGCATCAACTTCAACGGGCGCTCAATAATGCCCGGCCCTTGGGCCTGCCACTTTGCAAGGTTTGCCTTGCGGACCTCTTTGCGTAAATTCATCCTGCGATCTCCTTGGCCCTGTTTGTGAGCCTGGGAGTATTTGAACATTAGTTCTCGTCCACCGTCAACCAACGTCGTGAAATATATTTCTCAATGACCTTTGGCTGCCGATAGATGAAGGCTATTTATGGCGCAGGCGGCGGCGGTCCTGGCCACGGCTTTGAAATGACAAGGCGCTGCGCATTGGCGTTGCAGGCTCCGATCCGTTCATCGATCCACTGCCCTCCAGCAGCCAAATCGGATTGACCGACAGATACTCCGCAGCCCGGAAATGATTCGACGCGCCGAACTCTTTCGTCTTGCCTGTGATCACCTTCTGCACCGCCTGGTACGTCACCCCCATAGCCTTGGCGAGCTGGATGTACGACACGTTTCTGGCCGCGATTGCCATCTTCAATCGATGCGAGTAATCGGTTTCGTGCTTCTGATAGAAAAAATCTATCGACGATTGCTCCCACGAGTCACACTGAAAGTTCATAATGTCGCCTATGGATAAAAAAATTGCTATCGCGGCGCTCGGTGGAACCGATGCCAATGCCGCCCGGGCCATGGGCATTTGTCTTCAAGCCATTCGCAAGTGGCCTGCGACGCTCACCCCTGGTATCTCTGACAAAGTCATCGGGTGCTTGGCCCGCAAAAGGTTGACGCCAAAGGCGCTGGCCCAGCTGCTCAGTCCCCTCTGACATCCACCTCGGCAGCGCATCCGAAACCTGAATCCAAGGACTCGCATGAGCATTCCCACGGTGCCCGTATCCGTCAAGTTTCCGCCGGACGAGATTCCGCAAATCAAGGGGCTGGCCGAGGCCCGAGGGTTCGACAGCGTGTCGGAGTACATGCGGCATTTGGTGTCTATGGATAAAGAGTTATTGCGCAAGCAATACCTTGCGCTGCAACCGATCTTCGCTGCCGGCGGCTCAGATAGCAAAGGGAACGAAGGTATGACATGGTCGTCCGGCGGTCGGTCCGCTATCACACAGACAAGGGCCGATATCCGGCCCATCGGTCAAGCAACTAGGGATGTAGTCGAAGTATTGGCGCGCATAGGCCCGTCGCGCTGCCGGGACTTGCTCCCGCACTTGGCGCTGACCAGCTCCGTTATTTCGAAGTATTTGCGCAGAGCTGAGGGCCACGGGCTGGTCACCAGCGTCAAGCTATCCGAAAAAGACCATCAGTACACGGCAGTCGACGACTGGCAAGCGATAGCAGAGCAGCACGGCACCAAAGAAGAACCGGCTCCTGTGTGGCCCGAGATCCCGCATCAAGTAACCGTGCAGGAATGGCCGCAAGCAAAGCCAGTGACCGGGCCGCACAACCTGTGGAAGGCTGCATGAACAAGATCGCGCAGCAGATCGAAGACATGGCGGCGCGTGGCATGGCGCGCAAGCAGATAGCCGATGCCCTGGACGTGTCGCATCACGACCTGGAAGCAACGATGCGAGTTCTGCAGATCAAGCCGAACAGGCCCACGCTGGAACAGATCAAGGCCAAGGCAGCTGCAGAGCGCAGGGCGGCACGACTTGCAGCGCTTGATGCCCGGCATGCAGCCGCCAGGGCCAAGCCGCTGGTGTGCGCACATAACCCATGGGGCGCGGCATGACCGAATCCGAACTCGACGAACACATCAAGTCATGCGGCGTGCTGATGGAGCAGGCCTACGCGCTGAATTTGCGCGCCGACGCAGCGCATTGGATGGAACTGCAGGCTGAGGCCATCCGATCGCGCACATCAGAGCATGTTGCGCGGCTGGAGCGGGAGCGGGGATTGGCGCCTTGCTTTTTTCATGAGGCTGGCGAGCGGGACAGCGAGGCTTTGCATGGCGGATAACTGGATCAAGATGTCTGTTGGCCTACGCAGGCACCCCAAGGTTGTCCGCATGGCGTCCGCATTGAAAGCGGACAGATTGCGCGTCGTTGGCGCGCTGCATGCGGTCTGGTCTGTGTTTGATGAGCATTCTCCTGACGGCGCACTTGATGGCTACTCAGCGCAGATCATGGATGAAGAAATTGGTTGGAAGGGTTTTAGCGCAGCGATGTGCGCAGTCGAATGGCTTATGCCTACGGAGTCAGGTCTTGCAGTTCCGCGCTATGACGAACACAACGGACCGACTGCAAAGCGCCGCGCGCAAGAGACAAAACGCAAGCATGTAGAGCGCAATCCGTCGGACAAAAGTCCGCATGCCAAGCGTACAGAAAGCGGACAAATGTCCGCATCTGATGCGGACAAATTGCGGACCAGAGAAGAGGAGATAAGAGTAATACCTTCAGAAGCTAAAGCTTCTGGCGGCAAACCGCCTGTCGATCAGGCAAAAACATTGCTTTGGCAGTCGGCGGTATCGCTTCTCGGACAGCAGGGCATGCCGGAAACGCAGGCTCGGACCCTGTTTGGCAAGCTTTCGAAGGAATACCCCGATGGCGGAATTGTTCTGAGCGCGGTGGAGGCGGCCATTGCCGAACAGCCTGCCGACGCCAGGGCGTACCTCAAGGCCACCTGTCAGCGACTGGCCGGTGAGCGCAAGCCAAAAAGCTTTCAGCGCAACGCAAACCCGAGTACCGAAGAACTGATTGCGGGGGCGCTGTGATTGGTGACAAAACTATTTTTGACGTACGCCGGGCCGGGCAACCGCTGGTTCGAGATGTGATCGACGTTTACACCGACATCAAGCCCAGCCGCGATTGGCACCGGTTCGGGGAGGTGGCCGAGGTCGGCATCGAGCCTGGTGACTACCTCGATTTGCTTGATCTGCGGTTTGCAATCGGCCTGCGAGTGAACGTCCACGGCACCGATGCAGAGCGGGTCGTGGAGGTCGCTGCAGCGTTCGCCAAGGCCAAAGCAAAGCGAGTCATTGCCACGGTTTTCGAGCATGTGAACCATCGGGTTCGGATCATCAGCACGACTGACACAGAGGGAGTTTTGACGTGGCCGAAGTGATCGACGGTGAGAGCATTGATTTCAATTCGTACCTCGAACTGACCGAGTGCGAACAGAAAGTCAAACCGGCTGCGAACTGGCGGCAGGTGTTCCGGGATCGCATCAGCGGAAAGACGCCGGCCATCATCGGCGCTCAGTTGCCGTGGCACAAGGCGAAGGGCTTGGTTAGCTTCGCGCCTGGTGGCGTGAGTTTGTGGCTTGGCATCAACGGGCACGGTAAGAGCCTATTGCTCGGTCAGTGCGCCATGAGCTGGTGCAGCCAGGGCGAGAAAGTCTGTATCGCTTCGTTTGAAATGAGTCCCGACAAAACGCTGGAGCGCATGGCGCATCAGTTCCTAGACACGCGGTTTCCGGGCATTCCGGAGGCTGATTCTTTCATGGACTGGAGCGATGGAAAGCTGTGGCTGTATGACCAACGCGGATCGGTGAACGCGAGAACCGTGATTGCCGTAATTCGGTACTGCGCGGACAAGATCGGGATCACGCAGTTTGTAGTTGACAACCTGATCAAGTGCGTGAAATCGGATGATGATTACGAAGGCCAAAAGCGTTTTGTCGACGACCTGACCACGGTTGCCAAGGACCACAACATCCACATTCATCTTGTTCACCATGCGCGCAAAGGGCCGGACGAATTCAGCGCGCCGCGAAAGATGGACAGCCTTGGCGCTGGGTCCATCGTCAACCTTGTGGATAACTTGTTGATCGTGTGGCGCAACAAGCGCAAAGAAGACGACAAGGCCAAAGGCAAGGCGTCCGAAGAGATGATTCCTGATGCGATGCTGCTGTGCGACAAAAACCGACACGGAGATTGGGAGGGTCGATTGAATCTGTGGTTTCACCATCGCTCGACGCAGTACATCAGCCACCCGAGAGACACGGTTATGGACCTTGCACAGTACCCGCATGACGGGCTGAGGGCGGCAGCATGAAGGACTACAAGGATTCCAAACAAGTCGCCTTGGTCGAATGACACGCGAACAACTGATATCACACATTTTATGGATGCGCCGGTACGACGAGGACTACGCCCGCCAGGCTCTTATCGACTACGACCGAGCCATGCCATGGATGGGCCTAAAAGCCGGCGTGCGCGATGCTCTGGCGCTGCGACAGGTTTGAACTGAAGGTGGTGAAGAAATGAATGCCAAGACGAAACCACACGGCCTCATGGTCCAGTGGGGCGACACCATGATCCCGTGGGACGAAGCCAAGCGCCGGGCCGAAGAAGCCGAAAAACTGTGCGCCGGTATTCGCTTGGTGAACAGAGAGCAACGATGCGGCTACGGAGGTGGCGACTACACCGTGGCGGTTCCGGATTACTACGGCATCGCGCAGGTGATCGAGCGCGTGAGGGCGAAGAAATGATCGTGAAGTTGCCCTTCCCCGATCCATGCCTGTTCCCGAACGCCAAGGCAGGCCGGTCCTATCGCACATCGATTAGCGCCAAAACCAAACTGCGCGATGACTCGTTCTACCTGACGCGCCAGGCCATGGGCGGCTGGACTGCGCCAGAGGGCGATATACCGCTGTCGCTGGTGTTCGTGACGCCTACCCGACACAAGCGCGATTGGGATGGCATGGCGGGGGCTTTCAAGGCCGCGCAAGACGGGATGGCGAGGGCATTGGGCATTGATGACTCAAGGTTCAAGCCCGTGCTGGTGGATTGGGTGGAGGGGGCAAAGCCTGGGTCAGTCATTGCCGCCGTTGGTGTGCAGATCGTGTCGCACAAGGAGGTTGCATGACTCATGCACAAAACGTAGAAGGCAACATGAGCGAAGAACAAGAGCGAGACGGGTTGTACGACCGCGCCTGCAGGGATAGCCGGGACAACTGCCCGACCGAAGGCGCCGTGTTGCAGCGTGAGTGGCGACAAAAAGCAGCCACGATTGCAATGCTTGAAAAGATGACTGCGCGTCTCGGTGCCAGCAGCACTGAATTACACGAGACGCTGCATGCTCTGTACATGGCGTTGCGTAACCGATACCCCGGAAGGATGCCCGACGAGGTGCAGGCTGCATACGACAAGGCAGGCTACCTGCTGCGATGGCATCAATCCAAAACGGTAAAAAAATGACCCCTGCACAACTAGACGCCCTGCAAGCCGCAGCCATGCGTCGGATCGTGGAGCAGATCAATCGCAGCGCGGGCCAGCACTTGCGGGCCATGCGCAAAGCCTGGAGGGCGGCATGAGCGAATGGATCAACAAATGCCATTTCGGCGACGTGCGCGATGTGCTGCGCCAGATGATCGACGCTGGTGTCAAGGTCAATTGCATCGTGACCAGCCCGCCGTATTGGGGCCTGCGCTCGTACTTGCCTGCCGATCACCCGGACAAGGCGCGCGAGATTGGCAGCGAACCGACTTTGCGCGAGTTCATCGCAACCATGACCGAAGTGTTCATGCTGGCGCGCGAAGTGCTGGCCGACGATGGTACGTTGTTTTTGAATATGGGCGATTCATACTCGACCGGCGTGGCGAATCTTCCTGATTTCGTTCATGGACGCCTGAAAGCTGGCGTTGTCTTCTTCGGTTGCACCGACCCGATTAGAGGTGCCACCGAGCGTATTCACATATTGCTGCAGGACAAGGGTTCGCCAGATCAAGTATTCGAACCTCTTTTTACTGCGCAGAGGGTATCGATCAAAAACGGGCAGGATGACTTCTGCCAGATCGGCGGAACGCTCGACTCGCCAGTTACGTGCTGGGGCAGTAAGACCTTTGGCGGGCGAGTCCCAGCAAACACCAACACCGAGTTTTGTTTGGATGTCACCGAGAACCTGAGCATCGTCGTGGCGGCAGGAAATCTGTACGCCGACGCGGCGCTCCGGCGTGCCGTTGCGCTCTCGGTAGAAGACCGTAAGGCAACCTTCGCCATCGAAGTAGCCGGCGAACCAGTTACCGAAGTCATTGTCAACGGACTGTCTGCATTTGACGCCTTCATTCTCGATCCTAGACCGGTATGCGCTACGGAGATCGACCCGGTACACCAACCGGTTTCTCTCCTTAATAGATGCAAATCGGCCGCCAGTTCGATCAGCAACTTCTCTGTAAGAAAAGCCAGCAAGGAGAAGTGCGCGCTCCGCTTCATGAGTGGGGCTAATCTTAGTTTCGTCGGTGTAGGCCATCTAAATCTCCTGCAAGAAGGTTGTATTACACCATGGTCGTTGTTACTGGCGCAAGAACAACGTCTACTCAATTCCCAGGCGGGGAAACAGGAACTTGGACAGCCTGATTTATTGAAGCGTGCATTGATGGAGGGCGGACTTATATGTCGCCAGACCATCATTTGGTCGAAACCCAACCCGATGCCCGAGTCGGTGCGCGACCGCTGCACCAAGGCGCATGAATACCTGTTTCTGATGACGAAATCAGAGAGGTACTGGTGGGACTTCGAAGCTATGCAGGAGCCGGCGACTGGCGCACTGCCCGGCAACGTGACGCAGCAGCGATTGCCCGACGAGCGCGATGGGCAGAACGCCAACATCCGCAACGGCCTGACTGCCTACGCGGAGCGCCAGCGCAGCAAGCGCGACGACAGCAAGCGCGACGACAGCAAGCGGGCCGAGGTGATCCCGGGGCAGACCGTGGGCACGCACCGGCCCGACCGAGAAGAAAGCGATTGGGACACCGGCATGCGCAACCGACGCAGTGTCTGGACCGTGCCGACCGCACCCTACAGCGGCGCGCACTTTGCCACGTTCCCCCCTGCTCTGATCGAGCCCTGCATTCTGGCTGGTTGCCCTGCTGGAGGCGTGGTGCTGGACATCTTCATGGGTTCTGGCACGACCGGGGCCGTTGCCAAGCGCCTGGGCCGCAACTGGATCGGCATCGACATCGACGAGCGCAACGCAGCCCTGCAGCGGGACCGCATATCGCCGCAGGAATCGTTTGTTCTGGAGGCCGCATGACCGAGCGCATCACCCTGCGCCTGGAGAACCCGGTGCAAGCCCTGGCCGACATGCGCAGGGCCTGGGAGTGGGCGAAGGAACTGCTGGCTGCTGGCTACCGCGTCGTCGTGACGTTTCGCAAAGACACCCGCAGCCTGAAGCAAAACCAGATCATGTGGTCCTGCCTCACGGACCTGAGCAAACAGGTCACGTGGTTCGGCAAAAAGCTCAAGCCTACTGGCTGGAAAGATTTTGTGACAGGCCATCTGAACGGGCAGGAACTGCACCCGAATATGGACGGCACCGGTTTCATCAGCATCAATCGCGGCGACAGCACCAGCGACATGACGACCAAGGAGATGACCGCGGTGATCGATCTGTGCCATTGTTTCGGCACAGAGCAGGGAGTGGTCTGGTCCAAGACGTCGCTCGGTCGGCAGATCGACCCTGATACCGGGGAGATTACGCAATGACGACGGTCCCGGCCTGCCGACTCAGGCCAGTACATGGAAAGAGGCTCATGAAATATTTATGGACGACGCTGTTCTTTGCCGGATTTTGCGTGCAGACGGGAATTTTTATCCATCTGCTTGGCGAATCAGTGACGGCAGACCCGACTCGGTTGATCGGAGTCGGTGACATCGTGGCGGTGTCGCTCTGGTATCTGTTGCCCGCATTTATCGCAATGCTGGCCACGCGCGAACACATGCGGGGATGACCATGCTACGACGCACCCCATTTGCTCGCCCGGTCTATCGGAAGCCATATGAAATTCAGCACGTATTGTTTGGTTTGCGGAAAAATCAAAGGCAATGCAAACGGCGGTGGCGGGCATCCGGCTTGCTCCAAAAAGTTACAAAAGCTAATGGAGAAAGAACAGAAGAAGAGGCTGGCCCCGAAGAAATTGAACGATAGGAAAAGGCGCTACTTTGCATCTATTGATTGACGAAATACACGTTGGAGATTGCATGAAACGCACATCCTTCGCGCGCCCGGCCTACGTGCGGCCACCGCCACCCCCGATGCGCCGCCTGGAGCGCCCGGTGAGTGTGTGGCAGGCGACGGATGACGTAGTGCTGTCGATCCCCAAGGACAACCCGCTCGAGTGCGAGGCCTACCGGCGCCTGGTGGCCGCGCTCCCGTGCATCCAATGCGGTGTCGAGGACCAGAGCCAGTGCGCGCATGGGCCGGCGATGGGCAGAGGCATCAAATGCGATGACAGATTCAGTATGCCCCTGTGCGCGGCCCGGCCCGGCATACCCGGATGCCATTACCTTTTCGACCAATACATGCTTGGCGATGCGGAGTGGCGCCGTATTGCGGCAATTGTTTGGTCAGCCAGGACGCGGGCAGCGATTGTTGCCGAGGGGCTGTGGCCGGTATCACTGCCGATGTGGGAGGGCGAATGACGGTGGTCGCCTACTACAACGAAATCGACCCGTATGCCGCGCAGTGGCTACGCAACCTCATCGCAGCCGGCCATATCGCGCCCGGTGATGTTGACGAACGCAGTATTTTGGAGGTTCGACCAGATGATTTGCGAAACTACACGCAGTGCCATTTCTTCGCAGGAATTGGGGGATGGAGCCTTGCGCTGCGAATTGCAGGATGGCCCGATGACCGACCTGTTTGGACAGGCTCTTGCCCCTGCCAGCCGTTCAGTGCTGCCGGCAAGCAGCGTGGCAGCGAGGATGAGCGCCACCTATGGCCTGCGTTCTTCAGCCTCATCCGCGAGCATGGCCCTTCAAGCGTCTTTGGCGAGCAGGTTGCCGGCGCTGCTGGACTCGCGTGGCTCGATCACGTTTGCGCTGACCTGGAAGGCGCAGGTTACGCCGCAGCGGCGGCAGATCTGTGCGCTGCGGGCGCGGGCGCACCCCACATCCGGCAGCGGCTCTACTGGGTGGCCCACGCCGATGGCGGGCACGCCAGCGCAGAACGGGAACAACGCAGCAGGCAACAACGACAGCAGCCGGCGCACGGTGGAGCTGGCGCACTGGCCCACGCCGAACGCGGGGCCGCAGAACGACGGGGACACGACCTGGCAGGCGCGGCGAGAACTGCTGAAGGCGAAGCACGGCAACGGCAATGGCTTCGGGATGAACCTGGGGCAAGCGGTGACGCTGGCGACCTGGCCGACCCCACGCCGGGAGGATTCGGAATCAACGGGAGCGCATCGGGGCAAGCCCGACACGCTGCACTCGGCAACGCAGCTTGCGGGCTGGCCGACAGCGACCGTAGGGGACAGTGCGGGTGCAGCGAATGCGACGTCGACGCGGCGCAACCCGCACAGTCAGCACCACGTCGGTACGACACTGGTAGATGCGGCGCGGTTTGCGGGCTGGGCGACATCGAACACGCATTTCATCAGCGCCAAAAGTACACCACCGATCATGAATGGGCGCAAGGCGAGCGATCCGCAAATTGGGCTGGCCGACCAAGCGCTTCATCTGGCGGGCTTGACGCATGGGCCGACCTTGCCTGGATCGAGTGCAGCGACGGAAAAGCCCGGCCAACTAAACCCGGCCTTTTCCCGTTGGCTCATGGGGTATCCAACCGAGTGGGACGACTGCGCGCCTACGGTAACGCGATCGTCCCGCAAGTTGCGGCAGCCTTCATCCGAAGCATGACGGACCCCGCATGACAACCCCAGTCCTATACCTACACGACCAGCCCGTGGTCACCAAACTGCACCGTCAGATCGCGGAGTTGCTGGACGAGCAAGCACGGCTGGCCAGCGTCGTCGTCGCGCGCAATCTTGAGATAGCGGATCTCAAGCAGTACATCGCAAAACTGGAAGGGCAAACGCATGATGCAAACAATCAAAAGCGCACGTAAACGCGGCCCGACACTGGTGAGCAAGCACCAAGTCCTGCAGGTGGTCGTGGACCGTTTCTGTGCGAGCCCGGTGCAGTATTCGACCCGCCAGCAGATCGCGGACGAACTGTGCGTGCCGCTGGCGGTGATCGACGACCAGGTCGACCGACTCAAAGCCGACGGGTCGATCACGACGACGTTCAACGGCCACTTTTTCCCGGCAAATATTCGAGCGGACAGGCCGATGTCGCTCACGCGCAACCCGGGGCGCGAGTCAATACTGGAGATTGGGGAGACATGCGAGCATCTGTCGCCTGGCGAAATCCGCGAGCTCATCCACCTCCTGGGCGGCATCACGCGCAGCGAAGTCAGGTCCGAGATTTTGGCGATCAAGCGGGAGCTGGAAGCATGACGCACGAGGAATTGCTGAGACATATCAAATGGCTGGAGGCCGGAGTCGAAGTGACAACGATTTGCCTGAACGTAGTTACCGACAATTTCGACGCATTCATGGGGCATCACATTGCCGGGACGGTCGACAAGCGAGTCCTGATGCGTGCGCGGGCGACGCTAGCGCCCAGGTGCGTGAACACTCTGCAGCGGGAGGGAAAATGAACCGTCCAATGGTTTTCACGAATGGGTGTTTCGACATTCTTCACGCCGGCCATGTCGACTACCTGGAGCGGGCCAGGGCGATGGGGGAATGCCTTGTCGTTGGCATCAACAGCGATTCGAGCGTGCGCAAGCTCAAGGGGTCGACCCGACCGATCAACCGCCTGGCCGACCGCATTCGGGTGCTGGAATCGCTGCGCTGCGTCGACATGGTGATCCCGTTCTCTGAGTCAACACCGCTCAATCTGATCATCCAGATCAACCCGCAGGTGCTGGTCAAGGGAGGCGACTACCTGCTCTATGACATCGTCGGCTACCGCGAGGTCACAGCGCGCGGCGGTTTGGTGTTCACTATCCCGTTCACACGTGGCGTGTCAACGACAAAACTGATTGAGAGGATGCGGGCATGAGGCCAGCACTTTTCCTGGACCGCGACGGCGTGATCAACGACAACGGCAGCTTCGTCCACAAGATCGAGAATTTCGTTTTCATGCCCGGCATATTCGGCGTGTGCCGCCAGTACCAGGACATGGGCCACCTGATATTCGTCGTCACAAACCAGGCCGGGATCCACCACGGATATTTCACCGAGGACGATTTCCAGACTCTCACGGCATGGATGGTCGATCAATTCGCAGCCCATGGCGTGACTATCACCAAGGTCTATCACTGCCCAGACTACGACCCGATCATGCGCAAGCCCGCGCCCGGCATGATCCTGCAAGCGGCCAGAGAGTACGGCATCGACCTGGCGCGATCAACGCTGATCGGGGACCGGGACACAGACATCGAAGCCGGGCGCGTGGCTGGAGTCGGGACGCTGATACTTGTGCCGCAAACTAATTTGTAACCGTACACAAAATAGTTGTTGACTGCTGTTATTGCATGCCGTACATTAATGTGCATGGGCAGGCAATTCCGCAGGCCCAACACCTGGAGAAATCAGAATGATCACGGCGTTTCACGGTATCGGTGCCTACCGGGGTCAAAAAAACCCCATGGCACTGCACCGTGCCCTGAACACCGCACTAGGCGGTGTGGAGCTGTGCGTCTCAGAGCGCGCTATCGGGGCATTCGGTGCAGTGTTCATTGGGGAATGCACCGCTACCTTTAAGTCCGATGCGTGGTCTGAGGTCGGAGCCAACGGTAACCGCATCTGCGGATATAACAGCGAAGGAGTACCAAACTCCCAAAAAGAGTGGGAGTGTTTTGCAATGGAGTCAATTAAGCCTGACGCCTACTCTGGCCCGAGGGACTACACCGAGGCATGGATGCGCCCTGCCACGGTTCGTGCGCTTTGGGTCAAAGAGTGGGCCAGCGAGTCAACAAAACGCGCAGCTCGAATCATGGCGCGGCATCGCGGCGTCCCTTTGTTGATTCTTGGCGGAGAAAACAAAATCTGGCACGTACTGGATGAATTGAACATCCCGGTAGTAGTTGATCAACCGCTGTCAGACTTCCGGTTTGCAAAACTGGCCGCGCTGAAGGCCTCTTAAAGGAAAACAAATGATCTTGAACCTTACACAACACGCGGCCAACGCCGATCAGATAGCTGTCGGCGTGTCCGACTTGCCCGAGGCCGACCGGGCGCATCTTGTGCGCCTGTTGACAGTGGACGCCCTGCCGACACGGTCCGAGATCGAGGCGCGGTGCGACGACATCGCCACCCTGGCTAGTCTTCATGAGCCCGTCGCAGCGCAGGCGATGATCGGCGGCGCGCCTTGGATGATGTCCGCTCTTGAATCGGCGCTTCTCGATGTCGGCATCGAACCGGTATACGCATTTTCGGTGCGCGAGTCCGTGGACCAGCACCAGCCCGATGGATCCGTGCGCAAGGTCGCCGTTTTTCGGCATGCGGGATTTGTGGCCGCATGACTACTACCCCACCAAACCAACCAAGGAACATCATGGCCAAAACCCAACCCGACACAAAAACAGGGCCGTACTACGTGACCGCGAGTCAGGCCGGAAGATGTCACCTGATGGCCGGACCGTATGCCTTGCACGAGGATGCCATGGCCGACGTTAACCGGTCGCGCGATATTGCCTATGCGCTCGACAGGCGCGCGTGGTTCATGGCATGGGGGACAACGCAAATTGAAGGGGCCGATCATATCGGCACGCTCAATAAGCGTGGTTTGATCTGACTCCGTAGGCCATGCCAGCGCGTGGCCCTCGGTGTTCGGCTTCTACGAGATGCGATGAGCGGCGTCGTAACCGCCTAGGGCTTCGGCCCTTCCCTTAACCAACCACCGGAGAATGAAATGACAAAAACGCAAGCCGCCCGCCGTCGCTGGCACCTGACCGCCGTGATGGCATGGGGCTATACCCTGCCGTCCGCCTTTGCCTTGTGCAAGGCAAACAACTGGTTCGGTGATCTGCTGGCAGCATAACGGAGATTGAAATGAGCATTGAACGCGCAAGACTGGCCAAACTCGCCAAAACCCATTCCGTGGCCCGCCACGCCGCCTGGGCTGCTGACAAGGCACATTCTCAGGCACAAGATCTGGCTGCCTCGGCTGTCCTCGGCGACCTACGCCGCCTGCAGCTTGATCGCATTGCCAACGATCCGGCGCATGACGATGCTACTCGGGCATACGCGCGCAAAGAGCACCTTGCTACGGGCTGCCCAGAATGAGCCAACCCACCCCTGCCAAACGCCCCCAAGGCCGCCCAGCACTTCCCCCAGGCGAGGGCAAGACAGCCCGCATGGAGCTGCGAGTGAGTCCAGCCACGCGGCATCACGCGCACCGGGCAGCCAAGGAAGCCGGCCAAAGCGTATCGCAGCTTTTCACAGCACTACTTGCGGGAGCAGGACATGATGAAACTCGATAGCCTCATCATTCCTGCCGGCTACACGGTCGAGCAAGCCCTCCGCAAGGTCATGCATGATGATTGGCGCAGTAGGCAGGAAGTGCGCAGTCTCACCAACGACTCGATTGCGTATGAGGTAACACTTATTTTCAAGTTCGGCGTGACCATGGGCCTAGCCCGCGAAGTGCTTGACACGATCGAGTCAGAAGAAGCCGCAGCGAGGGGGAAGCGCACAGACAGCGCCACAGCGCCCGCAAAGATCGGGCCTGCGCAACCGTGCCGTTACCCAGCATGCGTTGATGACGGACCAGACGGGAAATGCTCGGATTGGCTCGCGGGCGACTGTAAGGGCCCAGGCTATACCCGCTGACCTACAGAAGAGAACAGAGGATGCCCGCCACGCGCGGGCTTTTTAACGCCCGTTGCCCCCGGCATCAGTCGCCAAACTGCGAACAGCATCGCAATATCGGCGCATATGACAGCCAAGAAAGCCAAAAAGCCCGCGAAAGTAAAGCCCGGAAGCTCGAAATCGGCGGCTGAACAGCGCAAATTGCGATTTGTTGAGGCGTTTCTCGCAAATGGCGAAAACGTCGCCAAAGCCGCAGTGGAAGCGGGTTTCAGCCCACGGTCAGCCCCGCAATCGGGATGGCGGCTGCTGAAACAAGCTAGCGTAAGAGAAGAAATCGATAGGCGACGTGCAATAGTCCTCGACAAGTTCAAACTGACAACTGAGCGGGTGTACCAAGAGATCGCCCGGCTTTCTTTCTCCGACCCGCGTGCGTTCTTTCACCTTGATGGCCGACTCAAGGCCATTCACGAACTGGACGATGACTGCGCGGCGACCATCGCAAGCCTTGAGGTAGATGAGATCGGCACCGGCGAGAACGTCGTTGGCGTCACCAAGAAAATCAAGGCCTGGGACAAGAACAGCGCGCTCGACAAGGCCGCCAAAATCCTCGGCTCATACGAAGCGCACAACGTCCAGCCCAACGCAGCAATGGCAGCCGCCGTCGACAAGATGGCCGGTATCGAAGCCGTCAAAGCAAAATTCGCCAAGGTCCTGGGCAAAGCATGATCCCCGACTTCTCAGGCATTCGTGTGCTGGTGGTGGGCGATGTGATGCTCGATCGGTACTGGCACGGCGACGTGACTCGGATCAGCCAGGAAGCGCCAGTGCCCGTGGTGGCGGTCACCCGGGTAGAGGAACGGGCCGGCGGCGCAGCGAACGTGGCGCTCAACTGCGCGGCCCTGGGCGCCAGGGTGGACCTCGTGTCGGTTGTTGGCAATGACCGCGATGGCAGTTGGCTCGCCGACGCCGCATTGGCCGGCGGCGTTCACAAGATCGCCTTGATATCCGACTCCGTCATGCGGACGACCGTCAAACTGCGAGTGATCGGCCAGCGCCAGCAGATGATCCGGCTGGACTTCGAGGGGTCGCCATGCCAAGAATCACTAGAACGCATGGACCACGCATTTCAGGCCATGGTGCTCGGTTGCGACATCGTGATCGCATCGGACTATGGCAAGGGCGCGCTGCGCTACGTGCAAGACCTGATCCAGATGGCCAAGGCAGCAGGAAAGCCGGTTTTCGTTGACCCAAAAGGCGGCGACTGGGCTAAGTACGCCGGCGCCACCATGGTCAAGCCCAACGCTCAAGAGTACGCATCCCTGCGCGACATGCGCGACCTCAACCAGATCGGCGCGATGTTGCTGACCAAAGGCGCAGGCGGCATGACGCTTGAGCTCAACAGCGGCGACATGCACCACCAGGCAGCATACACACGCGACGTGGCCGACGTGACGGGCGCGGGCGACACCGTCATGGCCGTGGTGGCCTGCATGCGCGCAGCTGGGAGGCCATGGCCCGAGGCGATGGACCTGGCAAGCAAAGCCGCCGGCATAGTCGTTGGTCGCCTGGGCACTGCGGCGATCACCCGGCAGGAGTTGCTCGATGCTTGATATCGTCGACAAAGCCCTGGACGAGGCCCACGGCGCATTGCAGATACTGCGCGCCGACTCCGCGATGCTTGCGATGATCAGCATGGCCGGCGGGGACCTGGGGCATGCACTCAAGGCAGGCAAACGGGTGTTCTCCTGCGGCAACGGGGGCTCGATGTCGGATGCGATGCACTTCGCCGAAGAACTGTCGGGTCGATTCCGGGGCGATCGCCGGGCACTGCCTGCAACGGCTATCAGCGATGTCGGGCACCTGACGTGCGTTGCCAACGATTTCGGGTACGACCAGGTGTTCTCGCGCTACCTCGAGGCCCACGGGCGCGGCGGTGACTTCATGCTGGCGATCAGCACATCCGGGCGCAGCGAGTCGGTGATCATGGCCGCCACCGCAGCCCGCGCGCAGGGCATGCGTGTCATCGCGCTCACCGGCAACCGCTGGTGCGACCTGGGCAAACTGGCCGACTATCACATATGCACCGAGGGCGGGCGCTACGCTGACCGGGCGCAGGAACTGCACATCAAGGTCATCCACATCTTGATCGAGATCGTCGAGCGGGTTGTGTTCGGGACCGGTCAATGATCCGTGACGACCTCGACCAGCTCGCGCCCTCTTTGCAGGCGGCAGAGTTCGAGCAAGTCGCTGATCTGTGGGGGATCGTCGAGTCAGACTACGGCGACGCGGGCCGGGCGTGGCTTGGTCGAAATGATCGGTACTACCTGCTCACAAGGCTTCTGCACCGGCTCGATGCGGTACATCCGTGGCTGTACGCGCGCTGCAGGGAGGTCGAGGCGGACCCGGATGGGTATCTGGACCTGTGGGCACGCGAGCACTACAAGAGCACGATCATCACGTTCGCCGGGATCATTCAGGAAATCATCCGCGACCCCGAGGTCACGATCGGCATTTTCTCGCACACAAAGCCCGTCGCCCGAAAATTCATGTTGCAGATCAAGCAAGAACTTGAGGACAACAAGGAGTTGCAGGCCACCTACCCGGACATCTTCTGGTCTGACCCGAAGAAGCAGGCATCTAAGTGGTCCGAGGAAAAGGGCCTGACAGTCCAGCGCACCAGCAACCCCAAGGAGGCAACCGTCGAGGCGCATGGCCTGGTGGACGGGCAGCCCACCAGCGCGCACTTCCGGCTGCGTGTGTATGACGACGTTGTGACGCTGGAGTCAGTCAATACACCCGAACAGGTGGCAAAGACGACCAAGGCGTGGGAGCTATCAGACAACCTGGGTGCACGCGGCGAGAACGGCAGGCTTCGGGCATGGCACGCCGGCACCCGGTACTCGTTTGCTGACACCTACGCCGACATCATCGAGCGCGATGCCTTGAAGGTGCGCGTCTACCCAGCAACCGACAACGGCCTGGCCGACGGAGACCCGGTGTTCATGACCGCCGCCGCGTGGGCCGACAAGAAAATCAAGCAGGGGCCGTCGACCATCGCATGCCAGATGCTGCTCAACCCGGCAGCTGGCAACGAGGCGATGTTCCGCAAGGAGTGGTTGCAGTTCAGCGACATCAGGCCGGCCACGCTCAACGTGTACATCATGGTCGACCCGGCGCACAGCAAGAAGAAGGGCAGCGACAACACGGCTATGGCAGTCATCGGCGTGGACGCTGGCAGCAACAAGTACCTGCTGGACGGCTACCGCCACAAGATGGGTCTGAAAGAGCGGTGGGAAGCCCTGTACGGCCTGGTCAAGCTGTGGCGCAACGTGCCCGGCGTGCAAATGGTCAAGGCCGGCTACGAGCGGTACGGCATGCAGGCCGACCTCGAGTATTTCGAGGAAAAGATGCTGGCCGCCAACGACTCATTCCAGATCCACGAACTGAACTGGACCAGCGATGGCAATCAGGCCAAGGACGACCGCGTGCAGCGCCTGCAGCCCGACTTTGCCGCCAAGAAGTTCTTCCTGCCCATGCTGTGCCAGCGCAAGGTGCCGCTGCTGGACAAGCAGGGCGATGCGGTGATGGACGTCGACGGTCAGCCGATGACGACCTCTGAGCCCTACGAGACCAGCAATCAAAAGAAGATGCGCGACCAGGGCCAGGCCTTTCGGATCTTCACACCAGCCAGGCGCAGGGATCACGAGGGCAACGTGTATTCGCTCAACAAGGGCTTCTTGGAAGAGTACCTGACCTACCCTTTTTCGGCCAAGAAAGACCTGATCGACGCAACGTCGCGGCTGTATGACATGGAGCCATTGCCCCCGGTAATCGTTGACGAACGCATGCTCGAACCCGAAACTTTTGCCGATTGATAGAGGACACCATGAAACTGAGTGACATAGAACGCGTGCTGGACTTGCAAGTTCAACTTGGCAAGAGTCATCGAGTCATTGCTGTATTGGAGCGCTACGAGGGCGACCACATCAAGGTCATTGCGCATCTGGACCTGCTCGTAGAGGACTACGGGCGAGGCCACGCACCATGGGAAGTTCCCTCGGTGCCAAAGAAGCATCTTTTGCAGCAAGCCATTGCAAAGCAAGAAGAAATATTTGCGAGTTTGGAAGCGCTTGGCGTCAGCCGAAATTGAGGACCAACCATGCCAACACCTGCCCTGAAGCCCCATGAAATCGTTCGCACCAGTGAGCGCCTGTGGTCTGCCGAGGTCGGCATTGCCGAGGCAGATTCCGTGGTGCAGCCGTACCCAACGGTCTACCGATTCAGCTCTGGCCGCGAGTACGTCGAGAAGGTGCCTGCATATGCAAGACCTCCCGAGTGACCCACGCTACGACGAGTTGCCCGAGCCGTGCAAGGCGATCGTGACGCCCGGGGAGTGGGCCTGGCTCAGTGACTCCGAGAAGATCAGATTTGTGCAGACCCAAACAGAGCCAGACCCAGAACCATGACTCAAGAAATCGTCACCGACAACCCGCAAGGATCCGCAAACGACATCGTCATGTCCAAGGAAATGGCCGAGGCACTGCATGGCGCATACCCAGGCCATATGTGGGCGGTCGCCTGCGACGGTGAGATTGGATTTGCCGACGTGCGCAACCTGGCGTTGTCCGGTAACTGGGGGTTCAGGATCAAGCTCACCGAGATCTACAGCGGGTCTGACTTCAAGCGCCGAGTGGTGATGGCCGGCGGCGAGATGCTTGAGCGCTATCGCATGCGCAGAGGCAGATTCAACGCCGCCGAGTACAGCGACATCCCGGTTGACAGCGCCGGGTATCTGAGGGCCGACAAATGACCGAAACCGCAGCACCCGACAAGTTCCTAACGATGGCGCGTGACGCGTTCACATCGTCCACAACCTACTTTGACTCGTCCATCCGCACGCAGATCGAGGCAGCACTGAGGCAGTTCCAAGGTGTGCACCCCACGAACAGCAAGTACCACTCAGACGCATACAAGGCGCGGTCCCGACTGTTCCGGCCCAAGACCCGCGCGACGATCCGAAAGAACGAAGCATCGGCGGCAGAGGCGTTTTTCGCTACATCGGACGTGGTCACGGTCACGCCCGAGGACAGCGACAACCCAAAGAATCGCGCATCGGCACAGGTCAAGCATGCGCTGCTCAATTACCGGCTCAAGAAGAGCATCCCCTGGTTCCTGACCCTGATCGGCGCGTACCAGGACGCACAGACCGTGGGCGTGTGCATATCGCACCAATACTGGCGGTTTGATGCCAAGCGCAAGATCGACAAGCCCTGCATCGACCTGATACCGACCGAGAACTTTCGCATCCACCCCGGAGCGAAGTGGGACGACCCGATCGGCTCGAGCGCATACGTGATCCACATGCTCCCGATGATGGTGATGGACGTGCGAAAGCGCATGACCAACGAGGACCCAACGACCGGGCAGCCCCGGTGGAAGACGCTGGCCGACTCCGAAATCCTGGCAGCGCAGAACAGCTACTCGGACAGCACACGCCAGACGCGCGAGCGCAACCGGCAGGACAGCACAGAGCAGCGATCAGCCATCAACGAGTTTGCAACCGTGTGGGTGCATCGCAACATCATGGAAATCGACGGCGTCGACATGATCTGGTACACGCTGGGCACTATGTCGACGCTCAGTCAGCCGGTACCGCTGGAGTCGCACTACTGGCACGGTCGGCGCCCCTACGTCATGGGGTTGTGCATCTTGGAGACACACAAGCTGTACCCGGACGGCATCCCTGGCATCACAAAGGACACCCAGGCCGAGATCAACGAGGTGGCCAACCAGCGAATCGACAATGTGAAATTCGCCATGAACAAGCGCTACTTCGTGCAGCGCGGCAGGCAGGTCGACATCCGCAGCCTGACACGAAATGTGCCCTCGTCGGTGACGATGATGAACGACCCCGAGAAGGACGTGAAGGTGCTCGACACGCCCGACGTCACCAGTTCGGCCTACTCCGAGCAGGACCGGCTCAATCTTGATTTTGACGATGTCGCCGGCGCGTTCTCGCAGTCCTCGGTGCAGTCCAACCGCAATCTCAATGAGACCGTGGGCGGCATGCAGATGATGAACAGCGCCACCAACCAAGTCGGTGCCTACCAGCTGCGCGCGTTTGTGGAGACATGGGTCGAGCCCGTTTTGCACCAACTACTGCTGCTGGAGGGAAAGTACGAGACCGATGAGGCGATCATCCGCCTGGCCAGCAAAGCGGCAAAACTGGAGCGAGACTTCGCCATGGAGGCGGCAAACGAGGGGTTCATCGACGAGTTGCTTGAGATGGACATCACGCTCAATGTCAACGTGGGCACCGGGTCAACCAACCCGCTGGACCAGGTCAAAACGTTCCTGGAGGCGATGCGATCGCTCAAGGACCTGCTGGCCGACGGTGTGCTGGAGCGCTTCGGGCTGGATGTGTCAGAGGTGATCAAGGAACTGTTCGGCAAGCTGGGCTACCGCGACGGCGACCGGTTCTTCGACACCGAGACAGAGGACCCGAGCCTGACAAACGCCAAGGCCACGATCACAGAACTGCAAAAGCAACTGGAGCAAAAGGTGAGCCCGGAGATGGTGGCAGCGCAGGTGCGCAAACTCGACGCGGAGATCGAGACATTGGCCGCCAAGACCAATGACACGATCTCGTCGGCGTTCAAGAAGAACGTCGAGGCCATGTTTGCGTCCGGTCAATTCGCACAGATGCTGGCAAGCGTTCCCCAGATCGCGCCAGTGGCAGACGCCATTGTCATGGCCGGCGGCTACCAGGCGCCCACGCCAGCGGGCATCGATCCCAACTTCCCAGCCATCGAGGCACCGGCGCCCGGCCTGACGCAAAACAGCGTGAAGGACCCGCGTACCGGTGTCGAGTTCATGCCCGGCGGTGCGGTGGCGGGCGACACAACGCCGCTGACGCCCATGGCCCCGATTGCCCCTGCGTCGGGCGTTGAAGGTGCCAACCAGGGCATCGAAACCGTGCGGGCCGACTCATGAGCGAAGAGAGCGAGTTGGCCGAGGTCAGGGCGCGTGTGTCGTTCGGTCTCGATGTGCAGCAATTCATGGGCGGATCTATCGGCAGGCACCTTGCCGGTAGGGCCAACAACGACATTGAGTCGGCCAAGGACGCGCTGCTGACCGTGGATCCGGAGGACGCCCGGGCCGTGCGCCAACACCAGAACCAGGGCGCAGTCGCTGCGATGTTCCTGCAGTGGCTGGGCGAGGCGGTGACGGCGGGCGAGCAGGCAGAGGCCGAATGGATGGCCCGCGAGGGATGATTTTTCAACCAGGAGTAGATGACATGGCAACCACCGAGAAGACCGACGACACCCAAACCACGGGCGCACCTGATGACCAGGCCGCCGAGCAGAAGATCTCCCCGCGCATGGCCGCGATGGACGCCATCCGCGTCAAGCGCGACGACGATGAGGGCGCAGACGAAGACGTCGAGCAAATCGAGCAGCCGGTAGCCAAGCCGCGAAAGGCCGTAGTCGATGAGGACGATGAGGTGCAAGCGCAGCTGGAGGACGAGCCGCAGCTGCTTGAGCATCCCGACAAGGTGCGCGTCAAGGTCAAGGTGGACGGAGTCGAGTCCGAGGTGACGGTGGCCGAGGCCATACGCAACTATCAAAAGCAGGTAGCCGCCGACCGGCGCCTGGCCGAGGCAAACCAAATACTTGCGCAGGCACGCGCTTTGCCCCCGGCGAAGGTAGACAACACGCAAGGCGGTGAGGACACTGCCCAGCAACCGGACCCAAACGGGGACGGCTTGAGTGCGAAGACCTTCATCGCATCCCTGTTTGAGGGAGATGAAGAGAAGGCGATAGCTGCACTGCAGAAGTTCGTAGGCGAGGGGCGGAGCAAGTCTCCCACCCTGGACCTCGATCAGATTGCGGATCAGTTGACGCCAGTGCTCAGGCAGCGATTAGTTGACGCGAGTGCATTGGAGAAGTTTCAGGACGCTAACCCCGACCTGGCCGACGACCCATACCTCACGGACTTGACGAATCGGCATATCGAGGAAGCGATGGCTGGCGGAACGCCATACCAAGACGCACTCGGGGCCGGCGCGAAAAGGACGCGGGAATGGATGGTCAGTATGGGGATCAAGCCCGCTGCGACTCCGAATCCGACCACATCCCGCAACGAAAAGCTGGAACGCAAGGGGAAGATGGACAACATCAACTCTTTGAACAAGACGGCGACCACGACCCAGGAGCCAGTGCAGACGACGAGCGATGTGCTCGCAGAAATGCGCAAGTCCAGGGGGATGGAAGTCTGAAGCCAACTTTTTTGTGAAGGATTTATCATGCCAGGTCAAATTTGGGTAACGAGCAGCTTGGGCGGGTTCATGTACTCGGACCAGCTCTCGAAGGTATTGCGTTATGCGGTGCAGCCGACGGTGAAATTCCGCCAGTTCGCCGACATCAAGGACGCAGCGGTTCAGGGCAAGGGCAAGGGCGACACATTCCACTGGAACGTGTACAGCGACGTTGCGACTCGTGGCGCGGCACTGGTGGAAACCACTGTCATGCCTGAGACGAACTTCACCATCACGCAGGGCACGATGACGATCACCGAGTACGGCAACTCTGTTCCGTACACCGGCAAGCTGGACGACCTGTCCGAGCATCCGGTCAAGGAGATCATCAACAAGGTTCTGAAGACCGATGCCAAGAAGGCGTTCGACATTGCAGCCTGGACGCAGTTCAATGCGACCAAACTGCGCGCCGTTCCTACTGGCGGCACCAGCACCAATGCAGTGACCCTGACGACCGACGGCACGGCAACGCTGACCAACAACGTGGCCATGGGCAAGGAACACGTCAAGGCCATCGTGGATATGATGAAGGAGCGCAACATCCCCGCGTACATGGGTGATGACTACATCTCCATCAGCCACCCGTCGACATTCCGTCCGTTCAAGAACGAACTGGAAACCCTGCACCAGTACACGGACTCTGGTTTTCAGATGATCCTGAACGGTGAAATGGGCCGGTACGAGAACACCCGGTTCGTCGAGCAGACCTCGATCCCCAAGGGCGGCGCGGCCAACTCTGGCTCGTTCGCTCCGTTGACCGATACGGCGGACGCATGGGACAACGCAAAGTCGTCCTGGGCGTTCTGGTTCGGTGCGGACACGGTGGCCGAGGGAATTGCCTGCCCCGAGGAAATGCGAGGCAAGATCCCCTCCGACTTCGGTCGCTCGCGCGGGATCGCCTGGTACTACCTTGGCGGCTTTGGCCTGGTCCACACGGTCGCTGCGCAGTCGCGGATCGTGAAGTGGGACTCGGCGGCTTGACGTGACCCCATTGCCCTTCGGGCCGCGTGCTCGGAGGGCTTCATGACCTACCAATCAAGGAGCCAATCATGGCATACGATGACCCAGATTATTTGGTCCGCCGCGAGGTAGACCGCATCACTATTGCTGGAGCCACTACCGAGGGCGCCAAGTTCCGATCCTTCCAGGCCATGCGGCTGAAAAAGGTCCATGCCGCAGTCATCACTGCTGGCACTGCAACGACTCACGGCTACAACGTGTTCCACGGCACCACGTCGGTCGGCGCGATTGCCTTGAGCACTTCGGCTGCCGGCGTGTCCGCCAGTTCTGCGCTGCTCAATCTCGACATTGCGGCAATGGCGCAGGTGTCCGTCAAGTCGCTGGCCGATGCGACAGGTGTCGGGCACATCGTCTACGAGTACGAAGTCACCAACGACGCGGTTCAGTCGTAACCGGCCAGTTTGGTAAGAGCAGTTGCCACTTGATGCGGAGCGCCTTTTACCGGGTGCTCCGCTTTTTTCATTTTGAAGGAGAGAAATCATGGACGAAAAGAAATCTGGAATGTACAAGCCCTCTGGTGTTATCCAGGGCGACACCAAGCCACTGCCTGACCGTGGCGTGACGACTGGTGTGACCGACACCTACGGCGCGGACCTCAGCGGTGACGCGATCAACCGCCAGGGCGGCGTGGGCAACGCAGCCAAGAGCGACGGCAAGGAAGGCGCATAAGTGGGGGCCGCACTCGACAAGAGCCGGCCAATGGTGATCCGATGACATGGCGCATAGATGACCCCCAGGGCGGCGAGTCGGACAAGATCAAGTACCTGATCGTCCCCTACACGCGCGGCAAAGGCATCGATCTGGGCTGTGGCCCAAAGAAGACCTACCCACACATGATCGGTGTGGACAGTTGCAAGGACACGGAACTGTTCGGCATCCAGATGAAGCCCGACGTCGTGTGCGATGACGCGACCAATCTGGACTTCATCGAGGACGGCGACCTCGACTTCATCTTCTCCAGCCATTTGCTCGAGCACATCGAAGACTACCGGGCGGCGCTGGCCAACTGGTGGAGCAAGATCAAGGTGGGCGGGCACCTCGTTCTGTACCTCCCGCACAAAGCGTTCTACCCCAACATCGGCACGTATGGGTCCAATCCCGATCACGTTCACGACTTCATCCCGCTGGACATTCAGCAGGCCATGGCGAGACTGCCGGGCTCGTGGGACATGCTGGTCGAAGAAGAGCGCAACGAAGGCACCGAGTATTCGTTCCTGCAAGTGTTCCAAAAGGGCAAGCAGAACTGCTCCCTGCACTCGCGCAGCGGCTACGAGCCCAAGCCGGCCAAGACCGCATGCGTGGTGCGCTACGGCGGCTTCGGGGACATGATTCAGGCGTCCAACATCCTGCCAGAGCTCAAGCGCCAAGGGTTCCACGTGACCATGATGACGACCCCGCGCGGGCACGAAATCGTCAAGCATGACCCGCACATCGATGCATTCTTCATGCAAGATGTCGACCAAG
>Ga0163152_10002723_pt1 | contig 24333 bp, 19 predicted proteins | sample OliLakLV19MP8IB2_FD_148635 | JGI IMG/M metagenome (GOLD analysis project Ga0163152, IMG submission 148635) | Freshwater microbial mat bacterial communities from Lake Vanda, McMurdo Dry Valleys, Antarctica - Oligotrophic Lake LV.19.MP8.IB-2 | ecosystem: Environmental > Aquatic > Freshwater >...
CGGACGGCGAACGACGCGACTGCCGCCGGCGCTCCGTCCACGCCGTCGAGTCCCCAAGCCGGCGCGACCACGTCGCGCGCGACGAGCGAGCCCGTCCAGACGCCGTCCTTTTCGCGCGTCGACGCGAGAAGCGACCCGCCATCGTCGACGTGCGCGATCGCCACGGCGACGCCGTCCGCGGACGCGACCTCGATTGCGAGATCCCCCGGTAGAGTGCGGCCCGTCCAGCGCGCGAGATCGGCCGCGCGCAGCGTGCCGCGAACGATGCCTTCGGGCAGCGTCAATCCGCCGTTTCCCGCGGTCTCGATGCGGATCTCGTCGGCATGAATACGCGAGCGCCCGACGGACAGGCGCAGTCCGTCGAGGCTCGTTGCGCCCCCGCGCGTGTCGAGGCGCGTCCGCAGCGTGATGTTCTCGTCGTACGGCTGTCGCAGGTGAGTTTCCACGGAAAGGCGCGCGAGCACGCCCTTCGGAAGGAGCTCGACAGAGCCGTCGAGCGAGACGTCCTCCGCCCGCACGGCAAGAGCACCTTCGGGGGCGCCGGGCGGAGGTCCACGAACGACGGTGCCGTCGCGAAGCGAGACGACGAGAGAGATCCGCGATCCGTCCTGCGCCGCCTTCGGCGCGTCGGGTGCGAGCGCGCGCGAGAGCGCGGTCGTTCCGTCCTCCGCGGGCGTGAGGTCCAGCTCCGGGCGGTCTGCCGCGATCACGATCACCGGGCGGCGCTTCCAGATCGAGGACGCGTCGAGGCGCACGCGCACGGAGCCGGCACTCATGGCGACGGCGCCGTCCGGCGCAAGGAGTCGCATGCCGTCGACGCGCACCGCGAGCGTCGGGTCGATGCGCAGCGAGCCGATCTCCAGCTCGCCCTGGACCGACGACTCGGCTGTGGTGACCAGGCGGTCGCGAATCGCGGCTCGCGCGCGGTCCGTCTGGAGGAGCCCCCATCCCGCCACGGGCAGTGCTCCGCCGAAGAGAAGCGCGGCGGCGATCCACCGGCGTCTCTTCGTCAAAACGCCTCTCCGATGCCGAGATGGAACGCCCAAAGGGGCTCGTTCACCGCCTCGTTCGCGACGTCGATGGTGCGCTGATCGGGAGCGCGCAATCGGTATCCGATGTCGAAACGCACGGGTCCGATCGGCGTCGCGTAGCGGATGCCGGGGCCGATCGCGATTGCGAGGTTCTCCGGAGCGAAGGTGCGGCGCTCGTCGAAGCCGACCTGCGCCGCATCGACGAAGGCCGCGCCGGAGAAGTTTCCCGTGATGTGGAAACGCGCCTCGCCGGACGTCTCGACGAGATAGTCGCCGCCGATCGGAACCGTTCCCGCGCCCTTCGCGGCGGCCATCGGCGAAAGGCGGCGCACCGCGTAGCCGCGATGGCTGTCGGGACCGCCCCCGAAGAAGCGGCGTACGGACGGGCTCTCACCCGATTGCGGAAGCAGCCAGCCGAGCTTTCCGCGGCCCGCGAGCGTCCAGCGACTGCCGGCGAGTGAGGGCGTCAGGTAGCCGCGGACCTCGGGCGACGCCTTGACGTATTCGTGCGTTCCTCCGAGTGGGCCTCCGCCTTTTTCCAGCCGGAGCGATGCGTGCCACCCGTGGCGCGGCTGCACGACGTCATCGCGCCGGTCGATCCACGCGTGCGGCTCGACGAAGGAGATGATGCACGGCTCGGGGCAGCGATCGGGCCGCGCCTTCTTGTTCTCGTCGAGCGCCGCGGGAGCGAGCCGGAAGTTCCGGAGCTGGTAGAGCTCGAGGCCGTAGGCGGCGCCGACGCCGTACCACGAGACGTCGCGATCGACGCCGACCGTCGCGCGCGCGGAGTCGACGTCGTACGCCGCTTCGATGTCGTGGTCGTAGCTCGCGCGGCTGCTCAGCACGTGGTTGCGCAGGATGAAGTTCGGTCGCCGGAACGTCGCTTCGCCGCCCCAGATCGGCCCGTCATGGAACGGATCGACGATGCCGGGAACGACCGCGTATCCGGCGCGCGCGGTGGTCTCGATCAGGTCGAGCCCGCCGAAGAGGTTCTTGTGCCGCCACGTCGCGCGCGTGCGGGCGCGCTGGCTCGCCTGGTCGGCGCCGCCACCGACGCCGACTTCCACCCCCTGCAGCGGCGTCTCGCGTACGTGCACGATCACCGGGAGGCGATCGCTGCCCTCGACCGGATCCTGGATCTCGACGTTCACCGCGCGGAAAACGCCGAGGTCGTAGACGTCGCCTTGTGCCTCGTCGACGTCGCGCTCGTCGTATCGCGAGCCGGGTTCGATCGCGGAGGCCGCCCAAAGGATCGGGCGCTGCGAAACGTCGTGGGTTCCGGCGATCGTCACCGTGCCGAAGCGGAACCGCTTTCCCGGCGCCGCCGCGTAGGTCACCTCCGCCATGTTGCGGTCGGGGTACACGCGCACTTCGCCTTCGACTTCGGCGAACGCGTAGCCCCGCATCCGGAGCCGGTCCTCGATGATCCGTTTCGTGAAGTCGTACGCCTCCTCGGTGACGACCACGCCCTTCTTCAGCGGGAGTCCGCGCGTCACGAACTTCCGATCCGCTTCGGGAAGCTCCTCGAGCCCGACGACGGAGATCTCGCGGACGCGCGTTCGAGGACCTTCGTTGATCACGAATCCGAGCGAGACGCGCTCCTCGTGCGAGCGCGCGATGCGCCACGAGCGCACCTCGGCCTGGTAGAAACCACGCGAGCGATAGAAGCGCTCGAGTCGCTCCATGTCCGTCGTCGCGACGTCAGCGTCGAGATAGAAAGGCGCCGTGAACGGGAGGAGGCTCGTCTTCTGGCTCTGCACCGCCGCGGCGAGCGCCTTCGCGGGGATTTTCTCGTTGCCGAGAAACTCGACGTCGGACAGAAGCGGACGCTTCTCGGAGCCCGCCCGGAAGTGGACGCAGGCGGGGAGCAGGAGAACGAGCAGGCCCGCCGCGACGGAGCGGAACAGGCGCCCGGACGCGGCTTTTCGAACGAAGGTCATGGAGTTGGAGAACGGTGTGGCCTCTCCTATGCGAAGCCTTGGCCCCCTCCGCAAACGCCCGGAATGCGTCCCCGTGCAGTTTCGGCAGGGATCGGTTGACGGCGCACGACCTGCCGGGTATCGGTGGAGCGTGGCCCATCGGAAGGATTCGGATATCGACGTGAAGGATCGCGACTCCAAGGAGACCTTCGTGTCGGGAGGACCCGACGGGTCCGCACCGACGTCGCTCGCACGCGACGTCGACCGGCTCGTGCACAAGTTCCGCACGCCGCTCAACTCGCTCTCGCTGAACGCGGACCTGCTCGGGTCCGTCTCCGCGGCGAAGCCGGGGAAGGAGGCGCTCTACGCGCGGGCGCTGAAGAGCCTGCAGCTGGAGGTAGGCCGGCTCGACAAGATCGCGGGCGACTTCCAGCGTTACGTCAGTGTGTCCGCGCTGAAGCCGCTCAGCGTTTCACTGAACGAGCTCATCACCGGCGCGCTCGCCGAGGGCGGCGATGGACCCAAGCCGGAGATCGTCATTCCGAAGACGGTGACGGCGCTGCAGGTCGATCCGCGGCTCTTCGTATCGGTGCTCGCGGAGCTCATCAAGAACGCGCGCGAGTCCGGGAGCGATGCGGCGCCGCGCATCGAGGTCTCCGAGACGGGCGGCGTCGTCGTCATCGACGTCACCGATCAGGGGACGGGGATCGATCTCGATCCGGCGGAACGGGCGTTCGAGCTCTTCTTCTCCGTGAAGCAGGGGCACCTCGGATTCGGTCTCACGTTCGCGCGGCGCATCGCGCGTGCGCACGGAGGCGACATCACGATCGCGAAGACCGGCAAGGAGGGGACGACCATGCGGGTCACCCTCCCGCGCAGAAAGTAGCGCCAAAAGCCCTTCGACTCGCTTCGATCGCTCAGGGTGAGGCGCGAGTCACGAGCACGGCGTCGCCGTCGACGCGCACGGCCCAGCACGCGACGGCACGGGTCGCGGGGTGGTCCACGCACGCGCCGGTCTTCGGGTCGAAGTGACGCTCGTGCCAGGGGCAGCGCAGCGTGCCGTTCTCGAGAGTGCCTTCGCTCAAGGGGCCGCCCGCGTGCGGGCAACGGTCGTCGATCGCGTAGAGCACGTCTCCGGTCTTCACGAGCGCGATGGCATCGCCGCCCGCGTCGGCTTTGCGCACCGACTCGCCGGGAATCTCGCTGGCGCTCGCGACGCGGTGTTCCGGCTCCGGCACGTCAGCCGAGCCGGCCCTTCACCTTCATCAGCTCGGCCGCGAGGATCGCGCCCTTCGCGGCGCCCATCTTCGTGTTGTGCGACACGAGCACCCACTTCATGCCGTTCGCGAGCACGGAATCCTCGCGCACGCGGCCGACGGACGTGGTCATGCCGCCGTCCGCATCGCGATCGCGACGCGGCTGCGGGCGGTACGGGTCCTCGTGCACCGTGATCCACGCAGCGGGCGACGACGGCAGCGCAAGCTCGCGCATGTGCGCGCCGAATCCGCGGAACGCCTTCTTCACGTCCTCGACGGATGCCGGCTTCCCGAGCGACGCGAACACCGCTTCGGTGTGCCCCTCGATCACCGGCACGCGCGTGCACGTGCACGACACCTTCACGTCGGGGAGGCCGAGGATCTTTTTCGTCTCCTTCTCGACCTTTTCCTCTTCCTTCGAGATGTACGGGATCACGTTGTCGGTGATGTCGAGCGCGAGCACGCCCGGCGAACGTCCGGCGCCGGAAACGGCCTGCATCGACGTCATCATCACGGCCTTCAGGCCGAACGCGTCGGCGAGCGGCTTGAGCGTGTGGACCATGCCGGTCGTGGTGCAGTTCGGGACCGGGATGATGTAGCCCTTCCAGCCGCGGTTCTTCTGCTGCGCGTCGACCATCTTCCAGTGCTCGCCGTTCACGGCGGGCAGGAGGATCGGCACGTCCTCTTCGTAGCGGAACGCACTCGCCGTGGAGAACACCGGCACGTCCTTCGCGTAGCGCGGCTCGAGCTCGCGCGCGGGCTCGCTCTCGACGGCCGTGAAGATCGCGGCGAGGCCGTCGGTCTTCATTTGCGCGGCGTTTTCGACCGTCAACGCTTCGAAGCGCGCCGGTAGCGGGTCCGTCGCGAACCACCGCGACTGGCCGGCATCGCGGATCGCATCGCCGTATTTCTTCCCGGCGGAGCGCTCGCTGGCGGCGATCCGAACCACGTCGAACCACGGGTGATCTCCGAGCGCCGCGAGAAACTGCTGTCCCGCCAGACCCGTTGCACCCACCACTGCGACCGGAAGCTTCGATCCCGCCATGATGTTCGGGAACCTAGCGGGAGGAGCGCCACCGGTGCAAGTCCCGCGCTCTTGCCGCGACGCGATGCGGACTCATCAATGATGGCCATGCGCCGCCTCGCTCTGCTCGCTCTCGTGTCCGTCGCCCTTTTCTCCATCGGTTGCGAGAAGGAGGATCTCCCCGGTTTCCGCGAGCCGGCGGCGGGTCCGGGCATCTCGTTCACATCGCCCGACGACGGCGACGAGGTCGCGTCATCGAGCATCCGCGTGCGCGTGAAGACCGACGGCGTCGATCTCGCGCCCGACGCGATCGGTGCGCCGCCGGTCGACGGCGAGGCGCACTACCACTACTACGTGAATGGCTCCGCCGCCGGCGAAAGCGCGGGCGCCGACTTCCTCGTGACCGACCTCGTTCCGGGCGAACACGAGATCACCGCGCGTCTCTTCGAGAACGATCACCAGCCGATCGCCGGTGCGTCGCCGGCGTCGGTGCGCGTGACCATTCCGGACGACGCGCCGCGCGTCTCGATCGTCACACCCAGCACGGGGGCGCTCGTGAACGCGTCGTCGGTCGAGCTCACGGTCGCGTGGGAGAACTACAGCTCCGGCCGCTGGCACGCGTATGTCGACGCGCTCGAGGGTGATCCACGCGGCGTCGGCTCGAACCCGACGTCCATCGTGACGCGCCTCGAGCCCGGCGAGCACACGATCTTCGTGCGGCTCCACCACAGCGGCGGCGACGCGTTCGAGCCGGAGGTGGTCGACGTGATCCACGTCGAGATTCCGGCGGGTGCCCCGTCAGTCCGGATCGTGAACCCGGACTACGGCTCGATCGTTCCGCGCGATGCGCCGATCCAGGTCGAGGCGACGAACTTCTCCATCGACGGCAACCAGGCCGGAGGCGAGAACGAACCGGGGCAGGGTCACTACCACGTCTACATCGACGGCTACGACTCGGGCCACATGTGGCAGGAAGGCTATTGGGCGGACACGACGGTCAACGGTGCGCCCACCGGCACGCGCGAGATCTACGTTCGGCTCATGAACAACGACCACACGTCGATCGAGCCGAAAATCGTCGACCGGGTCGAAGTCGTCGTCGAGTAGGTCGCTGGCGCGGCAAGGGTCATCAGGGGCTATCATGCGGTCCCCCGATGGCCAGTCTCTACGAACACATCCGCGCGAACCGGATGCCGTCCGGTGCGGCGGCATCGTCGTCGGTGCTTCCCGACGAGCCGTCGGACGACGCGGCGCCGTACGGCGGGCCGCGCATCCGCTGGGCCGCGGGCGCGCGTGACGGCGTCGCGGTGTTCCATCTGTCGGGGCGGCCGCCCGGCATCCGCCAGGTCGCGCCGATCGTCGACTCGCTGCTCCTCTATGTGCGCGACTCCGGCATCGAAGAGCGCGAGACGATCGAGACGATCGTGTCCCGCGTCGTCGGCGACGACGCGTTCGTCCCGTTCGTCGGGCCCGTGCTCGATCGACTCGAGGAGGCGCTCGATCACGAGGAGCGCGGATCGCTCGCGCGCGTGCAGATGCCGGTAGCAACGCGGAAGCTCCTGCTCGACACCGAGCGGCGCGACACGCTCAAGCTCGCGATCGCGCTGCTCGGGCCGTTCGGCAGCACGGACGACAAGGACATCCTCGAGACCGTCGGCCTCCACGACGAATTCACGCTGTATGCGATCGACGCGCTCGGCGCGATCTTCCCGGACCCGATCGACTCGTGGCTGCTCTTCGCGATGGGCTTGTCGGGCTGGGGAAAGATCCACTCCGTGCTCGCGTTGGTGGAGCGGCTTCCGGAAGCGGGGGCCCGGCGCGACGAGATCCAGCAGTTCCTGTTGCGGAACGGCTGTGAGAACGGCGTGCAGCACGGATATCTGGCGCTGCCGATCGCGGAGTCATCGGGCTTGGCGGCGGCGCTCGAGGGGAAGGTCGACGCCGAGCTGCTCTACGGAACGGGGCTCATCCTCTCGTCGCTCGGCGAAGACGCGGCGACCGGCGGACCGGGCGGCGACATGGGCGACTATCCGGAAGGTTCGCTCGCCGCATCGCGCTTCATCGACGCGGTGCGCGCACCCGACGCGCCCGGCGCGCGAAAGCTCGACGCGTTTCTCGCGGTGCACTCGATCCGCACGTTCGTTCGCGACATCGTCAAGCAGGACCGTCCGCGCTGGATCTCGCTCGGCTGGACCGAGGAGCTGTGCGCGGCGATGACGGAGAAGGCGGACCTCTACCTCGCGGACGAAGAGTGGCGTGTCCAGGCGTTCGAGACGCTGCGCGACGGCGATGCCGTCGAGCGCTGGAAAGCGCGCTCGGTGTGTCGCGTGCTCGACGTGCCGATGGCGACGGAGCTCGAGTTCGTGATCGGCGCGGATCCGTCGGACGTCGGCGCGTGGCACGACCTTTCCGCGCAGGCGGATCGCGAAGGCATGGAGCGCGCGGTCGCGATTGCGCCGAGCCTGCTACGCCTCGACAAGCTCTTCGCGGGAGGGCCGTCGACCAGCCTGGGGCTGGGTCCGGACTTTCCGCGGTTCGAGATCTGTGACGCGCTCGCGAACGGGCTCGCGCGATTCGATGGCTCGGGTGGTGAGTTCCTGCGGCTCCTGCTGCAATCTCCGTCCGTGAGGAATCGGCACTCGGCTCTTCGCGTCTACGAGAAGTGGCCGCAGCTGGGCCCGGCCGATCGCGAAGCGGTCGGTGTGGTCGCCGCGGGAGATCCCGACGGTCGCGTGCGAGAGCACGCGGAGAAGCTCAAGCTGGAGAAGGGCTGAGGAACGAACGTGGCCGCCGGAAAACCGAATCGTGGAGAAGCCAAGCCGAAGGACCTCAGCGAGAAGCTGATCGCGGAGAACCGGAAGGCTCGCTACGACTACACGATCGACGACACGATCGAAGTGGGCGTGATGCTGGTCGGCACCGAAGTGAAGGCTCTCCGCGACGGCCGCATCGACCTGAAGGACGCGTTCGCGCAGATCGAACGCAGCGAGCTCTACCTGATCGGCGCGGACATCCAGGTCTACTCGCACGGCAACGTCCACAATCACCTGCCGAAGCGCCGCCGGAAGCTGCTCGCGCACCGCAAGGAGATCGACAAGCTCGAAGGGCGTGTGAAGGAGAAGGGCTACACGCTCGCGGCGCTGAAGATCTACTGGAAGGGCGGCAAGGCGAAGATCCTGCTCGGCCTCGCGAAGGGCAAGAAGCAGCACGACCGCCGCGAGACCATCCGCGAACGCGAGGATCAGCGCGACCTCGATCGCGCGAAGCGCCGCAACCGCTAGGAATCGCGCTTCACCCTGAGCGAGGTACATCCTGAGCGAGGCCGCGTAGTTTGCGGCCGGGTCGAAGGACCGGGCAGTTTGCGGCCGAGTCGAAGGGCTTTGCGAGCATGGCAGCCCTTCGACTCGCTGCGCTCGCTCAGGGTGAAGATGCGTCGAGCCATGGCACGAGCGCGTCGGCGAACGCGATGGGATCCTCGAGGTTGCTGATGTGGCCGGCCTTCGGGATCTCGACGAGCGTCGATCCGCGGATGCCGTCGTTCATCGTCTTCGCTTCGGCGGGCGGCGTGAGCGCGTCGGCCGCGCCGACGACGATGCGCACCGGCACGTCGATGGTCGCGAGCGACGGCGTCGAGTCGACGCGCTTCGCGAGGCCGCGGGCGCCGGCGGCGACGGCGGCGGGCGCCGCTTCCGCGATCATCGTGCGGATCGCGAGGTCGGCGGACGCGACGCGTTCGGGTCGCTGGAGCTTGGGCGCGAGCTCGGCGGCGACCCACGCGATTCCGTTCGCGACGGCGTTCTTCGCGAAGGTCTCGCGGCCGGCGGCGCCTTCGGCCGTATCGGCTGCGGCTTTCGTGTCGGCGAGGAACAGCGCACGCACGAGATCCTTGCGGCGGCGCCACAGCTCGAACGCGGCGTAGCCGCCCATCGAGAGTCCGCCGATCACGGCCTTCTTCACGCCGAGCGATTCGAGCAGCGCGGCCGCGTCGCCGGCAATCACGTCCATTCCGAGAACGTCGGGCCCGGGCGTGCTCTTTCCGAAACCGCGCGCGTCGGGCGCGATCACGCGCCAGCCCTCCTTCGCGAGAACGGGAAGCAGCGGCTCCCACATCCCGGAGTGCAGCGGGAACGCGTGCAGGAGGAGAAACACGCGATTGCCGGAGCCGGCTTCGCGGTAGTGGATCGTGGCGTCGCCGATCTTCGCGGAGGGCATGCGGGCACATGGCTCGCGATTGTTTGCGCCGTCAAGCAAGGTAGTAGGATCCGCGCCCATGGCGGACCGAATCTTCTTCGTGCCCACTCCTCGACTCGGGGCGTGTGACGACGTGAAGCCCGAAAAGCTCTCGCAGGCGCAGAACGAGTGGATGGAACACTCGCGCGACGTGCTCGCCGCGAAGCGGAAGGCGGCGGCCGAGAAGGGCTGGCAGCCGACGTCCGAGATCAGCGAGGACCACCACTTCCTGCGGCCGTTCGGCGGGCAGTATTGCCCCGCGCTCCAGGAGGTCGCGTCGATCGGCTGGCTGCTCAAATGGCCCGCGGACGCCGTGCTCAAGAATACCGGCCCTCGCGCGTGGGACGTGCACGTCAACGAGACGAACGGCTTCTACAAGTACCACGGCATGTCGAGCTTTCCGGAAGGCGGGCTCGGCGACGTGCTCTCCATCTCGCTCGGGTGGATCGTGGTGACGCCGCCGGGCTTCTCGATCCTCATCAAGAACCTCCCAAACCACCTCTCCGGGTGGAAACATCCGATGCTGTTTGCGGAGGGCGTGATCCGGTCGGACCAGGCGACGGTGCCGATCCAGGTGCATGCGCTGATTCCGCCGAATTCGCCGAAGGAATTCGTCATCAAGCGCGGCCAGCCCATGTGCGTGGTGATGCCGTTCCGCCGCGAGGAGCCGCTGCAGGCCGCGGTGATGGACGACGCCGAAACGCGCGAGGAGGCACACAAGCTCGCGGTGCGCGACGGCGAGACGTTCGCGAACGCGACCGGCCGCTACAAGGAACTCTTCATCGAGGACACGAACCACTCGCCGCTCTATCCGATCCTCGTCGAGAGGGCGGACAAAAAGGCGGCAACGTGAGCGGACATCCGCAGATGGTCTTCGTGGTGCCGAGCCCCACGCTCGGTCGCGTCGAGGACGTGTTCCCCGAGCGGCTGACGCAGGACACCAACGACTGGATCGCCCATACGCGCGAGATCCTGAAGAAGAAGCGCAAGGCCGTCGTCGCCGGCCAGTGGAAGACGACGACCTACATCGGCGAGGAGCACGAGAAGATCAAGCCGATCACCGCCGATCACTGCCCCGCGATGCAGGACCTCGAGTCGATCGGCTTCGTCTTGAAGTGGCCGGCGACGGCGCTGATCCGCAAGGTGGCGCCGAAGGGCTGGCAGGTGAAGCCGTCGACGGCGGGCAACTTCAACTTCTATCGCTACTCGCCGCTCACGTCGTTCGCCGAGGCCGGTGAAGCGGAAGCGATTGTCGTCGAGACGGGGTGGACGGTCGTGACGCCTCCCGGTTGGAGCGTGCTGTTCAAGAACGTGCCGAACGCTTTTGCCGCAACGGGTCTCTCGTTCGCGGAGGGGATCGTGCGCAGCGACCAGGCGACGATCCCGCTCGTCTCGCACGCGATGATCACGGAGGGCGCGCCCGCCGAGATCCGCGTGAAGCGCGGCGAGCCGATGGCCGTCGTGCTCGCGTTCAAGCGCGAGCCCGTCGAGCTTGCGGTCGTGACCGACCCGGCGCTCGTCGCAGAAACCGCGAAGGCCGCGGAGGTTGTGGCGGCATCGTTCCAGGCCGCGGGCGGCGTCTACCGCAAGCTGTTCGCGGACGACGGACCGCCGTCGGCGCTGTATCCGAAGATGCTCGACGCGTGGAAAGCCGAGCACGCGTCGAAGAAGCCCTCCTCACCCTGAGCGAGGCGGCGCAGTTTGCGCATCCTCACCCTGAGCGAGCGAAGCGAGTCGAAGGGTTTGCGGACCTCACACAGCCCTTCGACTCGGCGGCAAACAGCGCCGCCTCGCTCAGGGTGAGGTTGGTATCACAGCGTGCCGAGGCGGGCGCGGGCTTGCGCGGCTTTCGGGCCGTCGGGGTCCAGCTCGAGGCAGCGCTTCCAGAACGGATCGGCGAGCTCGCCGCGACCGCCGCCGTCGAGCGCATAGCCCGCGTCGCAGAAGCCGCCGGCCGACGACGTGCGCAGCTTCGCGGCGGCCTCGAGAGCCGCCTTTGCGCCGACGAGATCGCCGGCGATCAAGTGGGAGCCGGCCACGAGCAGGTAGAGCCGCGCGCCTTCGACGGCGTCGAGGTTCGCGACCTTCGCGGCTTCCACTTCCGCCGCCGCCAGATCGCCGCGCTCGGCCGCGCGGTCGAACGCAACGCGACGTCCCCACACCGTCTCGCCGTGCTTGTCGAGGAGGTCGTCGAAGCGCTTCTTTCCCGCGGCCGGATCTCCGCCGTCCTGCGGTGGCGCACTCGAGAGGAAAAACGCGTAGGCGTACTGATAGCGAGGTTCCTGCGGCGCGAGCTCGACGGCCTTCTTCAACGCGACGCCCGCCACCTTCAGCCGGTTCTCCAGTTGCGTGATGTTGAGACCGCCGACGGGGAGGGGCGCGACGACGCCGAGCTGATATTGGTACTCCGCGAAGTCCGGCGCGTCCTCGACGGCCTTCTTGATCTCGCGGTACGCCTCGTCGCCTTCCTGCTTCGCGACGTGGAGCTTCGATCGGAGGAAGTGCACGTCGGCCGTCGCCGGCGCTTTCGAGAGCGTGGACTCGGCTTCCGCAAGGCGCCCGGCGTCGATCGCGGCGATGACCGCGCCGCGATCCGCGAACGGGACCGGCGTGGCGGCGGATGTGACCGGGGTTCCGGATCCGGAGGTCGACGGCTTGCAGGAGGCCAGCGCTGCGGCAGCGAGGAAGACGAGTGCGGATCGATTCAATGTCGCCTCTGTTGCACACGGAGTTGGATCAAGGTGAACAACCGGCGGAAGAACCGCCGAAGATAGACGGCCGTCGCGAGGCCCGCGAGCGTGACGATGACGACGTTCGCGCCGTCCGTTCGCTGGTAAAGCTTCTCGACGGAGAAGCTCATCGTCGGATCCGGCGTGAAGATGTCCTTGTAGAAGAGGTCGAAGGTCAGCAGGACGGGCAGCGCGTTGAAGAGGAACGCCATGCCGACGCCGAAAAGGATCGCGACATAGCGGCGCATCACCGGCCGGAAGAAGAGGAGCGCGCCCGTGCCCGCCGCGCAGAGCACGAAGAGGCCGCAGATGTAGCTGACGCGCAGGATCGCGTGGAGCCCGATCAGCTCCGGCATGTAGGCACGCTCGAGCCAGATCGCGCCGCGGATCACGACGAGCGCGCCGATGAACGACACGAGCAGCAGGAAGGGCAGCTCGCGTTTGCGCTCGGCGACGAGCTCCTGCCACGCGATGTAGAGCGCGGTGACGAACTTCCGCTGCGTGCTCTTCGGCGCCGCACTCTTGAGGACCTGGCGGCGCTTCTCGTCGGACTGCTCCGGATCGAGAACGGCGATGAGCGTGCGCTCGTTGTCGCGGAGGCGCCCGCCGAGGACGCGGGCGAGGTGGGCGGCCATCGAGGGATGGCGGCGCAGGAGCCCGTGAAACGTCGGACGATCGAGGATGAGCGCGGTCATTGCCGTCTTCGCGGTGATCGTGGCCGAGCGCAATTCGCCGGTGAAGAGCGCCATCTCGCCGACGCAGTCGCCGGGATTCACCTCGCCGATCTCCACGGGAGGCTCGTCGCCGAGACCGCCGACGGTGACCCTGCCCACGCCCTCGAGAATGATCAGGGCCTCCTCGCCGGGCTCGAGCTCGGAGACGAGTCGCGCGCCAGGCGCGTAGGCGCGCGAGTCGCAGGTCATCGCGATCTCGTCGAGCGCACGTTCGGGAACGCCCGCGAGAATGGGCACGGACGAGAGCAACGAACCACGGGTGACGACGGCGCTCATCGCGGGAGGAGCCTCTTCGCGCGGCCGAGGACGCGGTCGATGATTGCGGCGTAGAACTTCCGAAAGTAGACGATCTGGATCAGCAGCGCCGCGAGCACCGCCTGCGCCTGGTAGTTCAGCGAGTGGTAATAGTCGGGATTGAGATTCCAGATCAGCGCGAACTCGTCGAACACCAGGCCCACGCCGATTCCGAAGACGAACGAGATCGCGCGGAGGAAGCGCCGCGACTGCGGGAAGAGCGCCGTGAGCCCGGAGACGATGAGGATCGCGAACCCGTAGTTGAAGTGGTGCATGTGGGTCGGGTTCGCGCCGCCGGAGTCGCCGAGCGCAAAGAGCTTGTGGCCCAGGTCGTATTTCAGGATGAGCGCGACGGTCATGCGCGAGACCGCGATCGCGATCACGAAGCCGAGCAGGATCCAGAACGCCGGATCGCGTCCGGGCTCCGCGATGAGCCGGCGATACACGACGCGTGTCGCGCCGCGTGCGATGCCGGTACGGTGGCGCGCGACGCGGCGCCGCTTCGCTTCGACGAACATCTCCAGCTCGGAGTCTGACGCCTTCGAGACGTCGAACTCCTGGATCTCGCGGAGCAGGTCGTTCTTCCACTTGAGCTCACGCGACAAGAGCGCGGCGATGCGCACCCAGATGATCGGGAACTCGTCGACGATCGCGCGGAAGCCTGGAGGGTCGAGCAGCGCGAGGACCACCGGTTCACGCGCGGCGATCTCCATGCCGGACGGGATCTCGGCGAAGACCGCGAGCTCGCCCCAGTGATCGCCGGCGCCGAGCCGGATCTCGACGGCGGGGAGGCCTGGCAGCTCGGCGCGTTTCATCGTGATCGAGCCCTGGATCACGACGCCCATGCGAGGCGGCTCGGTCACCGGCAGGTCGATGCGCTGCGTCGTTGAAAGCTCGACGATGCGGAAATGCCTCGCGACCCTCTCCCGTTCGTCCGGGCGCAGGTCTTTGAGCCAAGTCAGCTCCTCGACGAAGCTGCCTGGGAGCTCCTCTTCTTCGAGCTCTTCCGGCTCCGGCACGGGCATGGAGTATCCCACGTCGAACCCCCCGGAAAGAGGGGGGAAGTTTCGCGGGATGCGCGAGCATCGTGCCGCCGGTGCCGGCACCAGGACGCGGCTCGGGCTCGACGGCGTCCATCCCGTAGAACCGCTGCCAGACGCGGTTTGCCGTGATAGAACGGCCGCCCCATGCGCCGACGTCTCGCGTCGTTCCTGCTGCTCTCCGTTCTCGCTGCCGGCTGCGGCCGCAGCGAAGGCGATCCGTCGGATCCGACGCCGACGCCCACGCCGACGCCGGGTCCCGGAGGGGACGAGGCGATCTTCGAGGCAATGCTCGCCGGCGAGACGCCCGCGGCCGAAGGCATCGCGGCGGTTGCCGCCTCGGATGGTTGGCCGATCGCGACGGACACGGACTACGTCTTCGTGCGTGCGAACGATGGGCAGGGCCCGTATTCGCTCGCGGGCGATCACGACGCGTGGGCCGGTGCGCCTATGGCGCTCGTGAACGGGTTCTGGTGGATCCGTGTCGAGATCGCGTCGCCCGTCGGGTCGCTCTACAAGTTCGTCGACGACCTCGACGTGTTCGCGGCGGATCCGCGCTCGCGCCGCTACGGCTACGACGTGCTCGGCGAGTATTCGCTCGTCGACGCATCCGCCGCGCACCTGCAGCGGTTTTTCGACGTGACCGACGGTATGGTCGAGCCGCGCACGGTGCGTGTTCGCGTGCCGGCGGCCCCCGCGACGCACCATCTCTACGTGCACGACGGGCAGAATCTCTTCGATCCCAACGCGATCAACGGGGGCTGGAAGCTCGACGAGACGCTCGGCGCGAGCACGCTCGCGATCGGCATCGACAACACGTCCGCGCGCATGGACGAGTACACGCCGGTCCCCGACGACATCGGGAGCGGCGCGATCGGCGGCGACGGCAACGTCTACGCGGACTTCGTGCACGGACATGTGCGTCCGATGATCGAGTTGCGCTTCGGCGCACCCGATCGCGTGGGCACGATGGGGTCGTCGCTCGGCGGGCTGATCGCGTTCCACCTCGTGCTTCGCCATCCCGGCTACGACTTCGCCGCGAGCCTCTCGGGCACGATGGGCTGGGGCTCGATCAACTCCGCGGTCAACAACCAGACGATGATCGAAGCGGCTGTCGCGGACGGGCACGGCACGACGACGATCTACCTCGACAGCGGCGGCGACGACGGTGCGGGCAACCTCTGCCTCGACTCCGATTCCGACGGCGTCAACGACGACACCGCCGACTCGAGCGACAACTACTGCGAGAACCGCCAGCTCGCGGACGCGCTCCCCGGCGTCGGCTACGTCTTCGACGTGGACCTCTTCCACTGGCACGAGCCGAACGCGGCGCACAACGAGGCCGCGTGGGCCGCCCGCGTCTTCCGCCCCCTCGGCATCTTCGAAGCCCTCTAGCCGCGCTTCACCCTGAGCGAGGCCGCGGCAGTTTGCGGCCGAGTCGAAGGGCTTTCTGACCTCTGACAGCCCTTCGACTCGCTTCGCTCGCTCAGGGTGAAGCTGCGAAGGCGCTACGGGGCGATCAGTAGGCGCTTGCCGTGGGTGAAGGCGCCGGCGCCGGGGCGGAGAACGCGCAGGGGGCCCATCCGCACCATGAGCAGGTCGTCGGCCGCGAGAGGAGCGTCGAGCTCGATGGTCACGGTCAGCACCTGCGAGGGGACCGGGGGCAGGCCGGCCTTCTCGTTCTGCGCGCCCGCCTGCAGAGAGAGGTCCTTGATCTCGACGCGCGCCTTGTTGCCCTTCGGCTCCGCGAAGGTCACGCGCTGCGTACCGACACGCACAGCCTTCGGCACGAGCTTCTTCGCGCCGATCGGGCCGCCCTCGACCTCGAGGAAGATGCCCTTCGTCGGACCGCCGACGTTTCCGAAGCCGAGATCGATCGCGAGCGACTCGCCCGGCTTCGCGCTCCACATCTTCGGGCCGCCCACCTGCGCGACCAGCGTGAGCGCGGGATCGCCCTCGATCGACGGCCGGCGCACAGGCGCCCCGACGACGGGCGCGGCCGGCTTCGGCGGCTTCTCCTCGTCGTCCTCCCCCGGTTCACCTTCCTCTTCGGCTTCCTCGTCGAGGTCGTCGTCGCCGGGCTCTCGCGCCTCGAGCTCCTCTTCTTCCTCGTCCTCTTCTTCTTCTTCTTCGTGCTCGTCGCCTCCGTCGCCGAAGCCGAGGTTCTCCGGATCTAGCTCCTTGATCGACGGGACGCCCGACTTCTTTTTCTTCTTCTTGCCGGCGGGCTCTTCGGTCTCTCGCGCCGTCCATTCGTCGTCCCGGAGAGGCTCGTCTTCCGGGGACTTCGCCTTCTTCTTCGGAACGGGAGCCTTGCTCGCGCCGCCGCCGCCGAGCGCCGCCTTGAGCACCGCCGCGATGTCGATGTCCGGTGCGGGCTCCCGCGATTTCGATGCCACCGCCGCGGCTGCCGGTCCGCCACCCGTGAGCGCGAGCTCGTCGAGCTGCCAGCCCGACGCCGTGCGCGTCAGCATCCAGACCTCGCCGCCGAATCCGAGCAGGCACACCTTGCCGTCGTCCGGCACGGCCACGCTCTTCTCGCCTTCGGACGTCGCGGGCAGCTCCCACGTCGCGTCGATGGAGAGCTCGGGCAGCTTGAGATCGAGCACCTGAGGGATCGTGTACTCGTGAACGACGAATACTTTCGTTCCTCCGACGAGCACCGCCGGTCCCAATCCCCACGCGAGCTCGTCATCGAGCTCGGTCTTCACCATCGAGAGCGTCGCGAGCAGCTTGCCCTTCGGGTCGACGTGTACGAGCGCGGAGTTCCGCCCTTCGATGCACACCGTGATCAACACGCCCTGAGGCGTCGCGCACGCGGTGAGGTCCGCTTCGTCCTGCGTCGGCACGCGCACGGCGAACTCGAACTCGCTCTTCCCCGGACGCATCACGGCGACGATTCCGCTGGAGCGCTCCGCGAGCACGAGGCCCGACGTGTTCGACGCGAGGAACGCATCGTGGCCCACGTCCTTCGCCTTGCTCCACGGCGGCGTCACGCCCTTCGCCCACACCACGCCGCCCGGCCACTTCACTTTTACGGCCTCGGGCACCTTCAATGTCTTCTTCCACTTGCCGTCGGCCGGCACGGGCCCGGCGACGATCTGCCCCTTGCCCTTGCCCGCGTCGAGCACGGCGACGGCGCCGCCGTCCTCGCGGACGACCAGGTCCTTCGCCTTCCACTCCAGCGCCTTCGGCGGTGTGCCGCCCGCGAGACGGATCTCGCGCAGCTTGCCGGCCCACTCGACCCACGCGATCTGCGCCTTCACGTCGACGGCGAGGATCCCGCGCGAGTGCCACGCGAGCGTGCCCTTCGAGGACGCGGGGCCCTCGCCGAGCGGGATCAGCTCCGTCTTGCCTTTGACGTGCCGGGTGAGTCCGCGTGGCCCGAGCACGAGGTGCGTCGAGCCGTCCGTCCAGACGCGCATGCCGCGGATCCTAGCTCGTTCCCCGCCGAGGGGAAGCCCCGACCTACCAGGGCTCGGCCGGGTGGTTGCGCGCGTGCTTTCCCCGTTCAGTCGAGCGCGTCGATGAGCTCCGCAGGATCCACGTGGTCGCCCGCTTCCGTGCTCACGTAACGAAAGAGCTCCTTGCCACCCGGCGCGATCACGAGCGCGCCGCCCTGCTGAAACGCCGTGCCCTGCGTGCGGCTCTGGCGAAACCCCTGGAGCAGCGCCTTGACGCCGCGCTTCGCAACCGACGGATTCGCGATGGTGAGCGCGCCCGACTTGAAGCCCACGGCCTTGTAGGTCTTCAGCCCCGGATCGGTGAGCAGACGGAACGCCATCTTCTGTTCTTCGTGAAAGCGCTTCGCCTGCTTCGCCGTTCCGTTGCCGATCGCGATCAGCTCGGCGCCGGCCTTCGTGATCTCGCCTGCGGTGTCGCGCAACTGCGCGACTTGCTGCTTGCAGAACAGTCACCCGAAGTGACGCAGGAACACGAGAACGACGGGCGTCTTTTTCCAGAGATCGCCGAGCCGGACGGGCTTGCCGTCGAGGTCGAGAGCGGTCAGGTCGTCGAGGGCGTGGGCCACGCTCCGAGAATAACGAAATAGGACGCGCGCGGGGTGCGTAGGGCGCAAAACCTTGCCTCGCGCAGAACTACCGCCTTAGGGTGCCGGCTTCGCTTCAGAAGCCGGTCCGCCCCTTTCATAGGAGTCCTACCTGATGATTCTTCGCAAAGCCCTCGTCCTCCATCTCTTCCTGCTCGCCGGATGCTCCGGCGCACAGAAAACGACCACCGACGCGGCGCCAGTCGCGGCTTCCGCGCCCGCCGCCGTTGCCGCGAAGCCCGCGCTCCCCCCGAAGACGCTGATCGCCCGCGAGATGCTCTTCGGCAATCCCGAGCGCCAGGGCCCCCAGATCAGCCCCGATGGCAAGCAGCTCTCGTGGCTCGCGCCGGTCGACGGCGTGATGAACGTGTGGGTCGCGCCGGTCGACGATCCCTCGAAGGCTCGCGCGATCACGCAGGACAAGAAGCGCGGCATCCGCGGTCACGGTTGGTCGTACGCCAGCGACTACGTCTTTTACTCGCAGGACAAAGGCGGCGACGAGAACTGGCGCATCTACGCCGTCACGCTGAAAGACGACAAGACCCGCGACCTCACGCCGTTCGAGAAGACGGCGGCCCAGATCCAGCACGTGAGCCCGAAGTTCCCGGGCGCGATCCTGGTGGCGCTGAACAACCGCGACGAGCGGTTCCACGACATCCACAAGCTCGACCTCGCGACCGGCAAGCTCACACTCGTGCAGAAGAACACCGAGTTCGCGGGCTTTGAAACGGACGACGACTTCAAGGTCCGCCTCGCGATGCGCATGACCGCCGACGGAGGCTCGGAGCTGCTCAAGCCCGGCAAGAAGAAGGACACGTGGGAGGCATTCATCAAGATCCCCATGGAGGACTCGCTCGCGACGAACCCGATCGGCTTCGACAAGACCGGCAAGATTCTCTACATGACCGACAGCCGCGGCCGGGACACGGCGGCGCTCGTCGCGCTCGACATGGAGAAGAACACGACGAAGATCCTCTCCGAGGATGCGAAGGCCGACGTCGGCAACGTGGTGATCCACCCGACGGAGAAGTATCCCCAGGCCGCCGTCTACACCTACACGCGGGATCGCTGGGACGTCCTCGACAAGAAGATGGAGGCGGACTTCGCGGCGCTGCGCAAGGTCGCCGACGGCGAGATGTCGCTCAACGGCCGCACGCTCGACGACTCGCGCTGGGTCGTGGCGTTCGTGCTCGACGACGGTCCGGTGAAGTACTACCGCTGGGATCGCGCCACGCAGAAGTCGACCTACCTCTTCAGCAACCGCCCTGCGCTCGACACCGTGAAGCTCTCGAAGATGCACGCGGTGACGATCAAGTCCGGCGACGGCCTCGAGCTCGTCAGCTACCTCACGCTGCCGCGCGAGAGCGATCCGGACGGCGATGGCCGTCCCGATCGTCCGCTCCCGATGGTGATGAACGTTCACGGCGGCCCGTGGTCGCGTGACAGGTGGGGCCTCAACGGCACGCACCAGTGGCTCGCCGATCGCGGCTACGCCGTGCTCTCCGTGAACTTCCGTGGATCGACGGGCTTCGGGAAGAAGTTCCTGAACGCCGCGAATCGCGAGTGGGCCGGCAAGATGCACGACGATCTCCTCGACGCGAAGAAGTGGGCGGTCGAGAACAAGATCGCCGCGAGCGACAAGGTCGGCATCATGGGCGGCAGCTACGGCGGTTACGCGACGCTCGTCGGCCTCACGTTCACGCCGACCGAGTTCGCGTGCGGCGTCGACATCGTCGGGCCCTCGAACATCCAGACGCTGCTCGAGACCATCCCGCCGTACTGGCAGCCCATGATCGAGCAGTTCGCGACGCGCGTCGGTGACCACCGCACGCCCGAAGGGAAGAAGTTCCTCACGGAGCGCTCGCCGCTCTCGCGCGTGGACAAGATCCAGCGTCCGCTCCTGATCGGGCAGGGCGCGAACGACCCGCGCGTGAAGCAGAGCGAGGCGGACCAGATCGTGAAGGCGATGAAGGCGAAGAACATCCCCGTCGTCTACGCGCTCTTTCCCGACGAGGGTCACGGCTTCGCGCGTCCCGAGAACCGGCTCGCGTTCAACGCGGTCACGGAGCAGTTCCTCGCGAAGACGCTCGGCGGCTACGCCGAGCCGATTGGCGACGACCTCACGGGCAGCTCGCTGCAGGTGCCGGAAGGCGTCTCGCAGATCCCGGGTCTCGCGGAGTCGCTGAAGAGCCAGCCCACTCCAAAGACGGACGGCGCCGGCAAGTCCGGCAGCGGAAGCTGATCCGTCGCTTTTCTGGAGAACCAAACCCCGGTCGCGAAAGCGGCCGGGGTTTTCTTCTTCACCCTGAGCGAGCGAAGCGAGTCGAAGGGCTGTCGGACGTCGAAAAGCCCTTCGACTCGGCGGCAAACGGCGCCGCCTCGCTCAGGGTGAGGGTGGTGAAGCAGGCGTCGCGGTCGCGGTCGCCGTTGCACTCGGCGTCGGCGTAGCCACGGCGTCGCGCGCGAAGAGCGTCGCGAACGCAGACTTCACCTTCGGCGCGTCGATCGGCTCGAAGGCGGACGCGAGCGTCGCGCCCTTGAGGAGCTTCTCGAACTTCGGCGCGTCGCCGGGCGGCGCGTGTTTCGGATCGGCCGAGTAGAGGAAGCCCTTCTCCACGAAGATCGCCTGCACTGCAGGGGAGAGCAGGGCGTCGTAGACCGTCTTCGCGCCGCGCGATTTCTCGGCGCGTTTCAGAAGGGCGATCGGGCCGGGCACGATGATCGCTCCGTCCTTCGGGAACACCGGCTCGACCTTCGCGTTGCGCGCCTGCGCCGCGAGCAGGTTCTCGAGAAGCACGACGCCGGCATCCGTCGTGCCCGTCTCGAGGCGCTCCATCACCATCGAGTTGCTGCCGGCGACGACGACGCCTCGAGCCTTCAGTGTCTCGTAATACGTCCACCCGAGTCGCGACGAGAGACGCGCGACGGTCACCATGTTCGTGCCGGAGAAATCCGGATCGCCGATCGAGAGCGCGCCCTCCTTCAGCTTCTTGCCGGAGAGATCCTCGAAGCTCTGCACCTTCGTGCGACCGGGGACGACGCCGATGACCATCACCGAGTAGCGAGCCGTCACCCACGCGTGGTCCGCGGCCCGCGCCTCCGCGGGCAACGTGGCAGCAGCCGGAGAGGCGTAGGGCAACAGGTGCCCCTGCGCGGCGAGCTCGGCGTAGTGCGAGGGATCGGAGGTGAGCAGAATCTCCGCCGGCGATCCGCCGCGGGCTACGAGCTCGTGATCGAGGATGCGCCGGATGCGCGACGACCCGCCCTGCACCCACTCGACGTGCATGCCGGGCGCGACTTTCGCGAGCTCGGCATCGACCGTCGCGCGCACGGCCGCGATCACGTCGGGGTACAGCGACGTGTAGACGTAGACCGCGTTCGGATCGACCGGCCTCCCCATCGGCCCCTTCGGGCACGCGGTGAGCGCGATCGCGGCGACGACGAAGAGAGCGAGTCGGCGAGTGGTCATCGTCAGGGCGCGGGGGTAGGGGCCGGCGGCGTCGTCGGTGCAGGCGCGGGCGCGGGAGCGAACGCCGCCTTCGCCCAGCTCGGCGCGATCTCGTCCTCGATGTCGAGAATCACGAACTCGACGCGGCGATTCTTCGCGCGCCCCTCCTCCGTCTCGTTCGTGTCGACGGGCCGCGTGAGGCCGAAGCCCTTCGAGTCGAGCGTGTCGGGATCGACGCCGTTCTTCACGAGGAAACGCGCAATGCTGATCGCGCGGAGCTGCGAGAGGTTGAGGTTGTACTGCTCGCCGCCCTGGCCGTCGGTGTGGCCCTCGATGCGCATCTTCCGGACCCACGGGTTCTCGAGGAGGAAGCGCGCGACGTCCTGGAGGATCTGGTAGGAGCGCGGCTCGATGAGGTCGTTGTCCGTGCCGAAGTGCACCGGCTCGGTGATCGCGAGCTTGAGCGTCTCGCGATCCACCTTGATCGAGTCGTCGGGCGGCGGGATCGCCCGTGTCGGCCGCGCGGATCCCTGCGTCACCATCACCAGCAATCGGTAGTCCGGCGTTCCCGCGCCGCGCGTGAGGCCCGGGCCGGCGCCGATCGTGACGGCCGTGCCGCTCGCGGCGAGCCAGCGCAAACCGCCGAGCAGTTCCAACGGACGTTCCTCCTCACCGCGATCGGGGAGGCCCATCTCGCCGCCGAGCGAGGCGATGCCGGCGAGGCGCCAGCCGCGAATCGTGAAGGGGCGGACGGCCGCCGCTCCGTACTCGAGCGACAAACCCTGGTCGAAGTTCAGGAGCTTCTCGCTCGAGCGCACGACGAGGCCGCCCATGCCCATGACTTCCATACGGCCATCGCCGTGTGCTCCCCAGGACGCGAGCACACGAGGACGCAGCGTCGGGCCCGTGCGTCCGAGGAATCCGTCGCCGCCCGTCGGCAGCGAGATCGGTGCGGAGGCTCCGAGGGTCCACGTATCGCGGAGGAACAGCCGCCCCTTCGGCACGAGCCGCAGGTCACCGACCCCTTGCGCGGGAACCGTGCGCGGAGCGCGGGGATCGAGATCGTTCGCGCTGCCCGACGTCTGGTTCAGCGTCACGGGAAGCACGGCGCCGAGCTCCCAGCGCTCCTTCCACACCCACGAGCCGCCGACGTCCGCGGCGGTCTGGTGTCCGACGATCGTCGCGGCCGTGCGCCCCGTCGTCTGGTCGACGAGACGGAATGGACGGTTCGCGTAATGGATCGCGGCGAACGAATGCCACGCGGCGGGACGGCCCGGTCGCGCCGACTGCACGCCGAACGCATCCTCCGAGCCGGGCGCGGGCTTGAACTGCTGGATGTCGACGGCGTCACCGGCGCGCACGGGAAGAGACGCGAGCAACAGCCACGCCGCAAGCAGCCGTGCGCTTCTCACGACGTCCGCCTGCGGAAGAGAGCGAGAGCGATGGCCGCGAACGCGAGAGGGAGCGTGCCGCGTGCGCTGCCGCCCGAAGTCGTACGGCAGCCGCACGAGCCGGATCCGGCGACCCCGTATTCCTGGCGGACTTCGTCGATGTCGATCGCGACGTCGTTCGCCGGATCCTCGTCCACGTAGCCGGGCGCCGTCACCGTGACGGTGTTCTCGAGCGGACCGGGTGCATCGCGTTCGAGCAACGCGTCGACGACGAACGTCGCGACGCCGCCAGCGGCGAGGTCGACCGTCGTGTCGATGGCGCCGATTCCGCTCGCGTCCGCGCACGAAGAGCCGGCCGTCGCTTCGCAGGTCCATGTCGCCGATGCGATGCCGGCGGGAAGCGGATCCTGCACGACGATGCCATTCGCGCCGGCCGCATCGGATTCGAGCGAGACCTCGATCACGTAGGTGGTGCGGGCGCCGCGGCGCACGACGGTGCGCGAGTCGTCCTTCGTCACCGACACATCGAGCGGTCGGCAGCCGGCGATGTCGCCGAGCGTGATCGCGTCGTCCTCGAATCCGTCGGCGCCACGCGTGGCGCCGTTCGCGGGAAATTCCGTGAGCGAGAGCGACGTCGTCGTGCCGTTGGCGCCTCCGAGCGCACTGCGCGTCGGCACGCCCGTGTTGATCGCGATGCGTCCGCCACCGCCACCGCCGCCGGGGCCTTCGCCCTCGTTGTTCGTGATGAGCTGGACGCCACCGTTGCCGCCGTCGGCCGATAGGTAGACGCCGTCGACCGCGAGCGATTCGATCACGACGGTGCCGCCCGCGCCGCCGCCGCCGGGCGCGTCGTTGTGACTCGGCGTCGTGTTGTCGCCGTCGATGCCGTCCGCGCGCACGGCGCCAGTTCCATCGACGGAGCCCGCGAGCAGCAGCACGAGTCCGCCGCCGCGTCCGCCTTCGGCGCCGCCGCCGTTGTTCGAATCACCGGCGCCGCCGCCACCGCCGAAATACAGCCGCTCGCTCGCCGGATCGCTGAACGGCCGGCCGCCGAGTCCGCCGCGCTCGCGGCGGCTGTTGCCGCCCCACGATGCCGTGCCGGGGGCGACCGTGAGCGCGTCCTGGTTGGCCGCCGAGAAGGTGTAGCCGCCGCGCCCGCCGCCGGAGGAGTTCGTGAGCGAGTTGCCGT
>Ga0163152_10002725_pt1 | contig 24311 bp, 23 predicted proteins | sample OliLakLV19MP8IB2_FD_148635 | JGI IMG/M metagenome (GOLD analysis project Ga0163152, IMG submission 148635) | Freshwater microbial mat bacterial communities from Lake Vanda, McMurdo Dry Valleys, Antarctica - Oligotrophic Lake LV.19.MP8.IB-2 | ecosystem: Environmental > Aquatic > Freshwater >...
GCAGACCCCGCAGTGCGACAAACATAGCAAAGGACAAACAAGCTTGAAGTGATAGCCCGATAAGGCGCCCAAATAATAAAAAATACTTTTTGAGGTTCGACTAATTAAGCCGTATTATTTTTTTGAAGGGTTTAATTAAGGTATAAAAAAAGCGGACAATCTAGCCCGCTTGATCTTTTTAGAAAAGTATTTTTATTTACGCCGTTCCGGTTTTTCTTACGCCGGTAGTTTTCTTATTTCCTGCCATTGTTTTAGCGCCTCCGCCATCTTTTTTAATACCATGTTTTGTACCTGAAGAGTCATCATTTAATTTAATGTTCTTCGCTTTTTCGTTGGTATCTTTGTTTTCTTCTTCCGTTTTTAAATTCGCAGTGCTTTGTAATGCATTGTACCAGCTAAATAGTTTACGCATGTTGCTTACATAAACACGTTCTTTATCATAATCAGGCAATACTTGTGCAAAGTAAGTCTCTACTGTTTTATCGTCTGATTTATTGTCAACTGTCGGCCCTCCTTTTTCTTTATCAAAAATAGCAGTGATAATTTCATTTATGGGTTTATCATCACCGGTAGTGAACATACTAATATCCGTTAACGTACTAACTTTTGTTGAAGCGTAAACATTAACGCGCTTTTTATCATACAATCCTTCTACGATGATTCCGTTTTTGCTTTGTGCAACAATTTTATACAAACCGGGTTGGCCTGTAATTGATATAAATCCTGTCAAATCGATCATTTTCTTTAATTTTAATGGGATAACAAAGATAGGATTTTCTTGCTTAATGCAAATAAATTTCTAAATTTATTTTTTTGAAAGACCAAGAAGATATAGTGTTAAATGCGGAGGCTTTAAGCGCTTTCTACGGGAGTTATTTCCAATACTATGCAACACTCACGCCAAACTATAAAACCAAATTTACGGAGCGTTGCTTGTATTTTATGGAATCAAAAGCCATAATTGGCGCTGAGGGTTTTGAGGTTAACAACAAAGTACGCGCCATAGTTACGGCAAGCGCAGTTCAACTTACTTTGGGTTTAGACGTCTGGGATTATGATTATTTTATGGAGATCATCATTCATCCGCAAAAATTCATACATAAACCCACGCAGCAACATTTTAAAGGCGAAACTAATTTGAACGGCTATATAAAATTAAGTTGGTTGAGTTTTATAAATGGCTACAAAAATCCTACTGATAATGTAAATCTTGGGATCCACGAATTCTCACATGCCTTAAGGTTCAATAGCATTAGAGGAAACGAACAGGATTATTATACCAAATATTTTTTTACCATGTGGCTTGGCACAGCATACGAAGCCTATTATCACATTAAGCAAGGCCATCAAACAATTTTTAGAGAGTACGGCGGGGCTAACATCAACGAATTTATAAGCGTTTGCTTTGAGCATTATTTTGAATCGCCGCAACAAATAAAAGAAGCGTATCCGCATTTATATTATAATACGGCCATATTACTCAATCAAGCAACAGAAGGAGATAAAACAAGCGTTAATATTCGCGAACGAATGATGCAGGAGAAAAGTAAACTATTAACGCCCTTAAAGAACCGCGAAATAAAGCAAAGACTTATTGATTCAAACGCCGTACCGCTTATTACAATTTCGGGAGTGATATTAGGATTTACGATGATGGCGGCGGGTATTTTTAGTGGACCAAGTTTAATTTTACTAATTGTTTATTTTGCCATTTATTTAAAGCTCGATTCAAATTTTATCACACTCAACATTCACAAAAATGAGTTCGAGATCAAAAAAGGGTTTTTCTTTTTAAAGAATTGGTACCGTCATACATTTCAATTATCGCATTTAGTGAACGTAACTTTTAATAAAGCAGATGATGGTTGCGAATTTTCATTGATCTACTTTAACACTGGAGACGATCATTTTTATGAAGAGAGTTTCTTGTGCGACAAGCTATTTGTAGAAGAACTATTAGGGGAATTTAAAGGCAATAAAATAGCTATTAACCGTTTGTAGTTAAGGTTTATTGAGTACATTTGCCCTATGAAATACGCCCAAATACCAAACAGTTTATTTATTGATAATCGCAATAAGTTTAAAAATTATTTGAAGCCAAATTCGTTGGCTGTTTTTTTTAGCAACGACATCATGCCCACAAATGGCGATGGAGCCATGGGTTTCAAACAAAATAGCGATCTGTTTTATTTAACGGGTATTGATCAAGAAGACACCATTCTTGTAGTTTTTCCTGATGTAAAAGATGGAAAACATACGGAGGTTCTTTTTATAAAAGAAACCAGCGAACTTATTGCTATATGGGAGGGAGCAAAACTCACCAAAGATCAAGCCAAAGAAGTGAGCGGCATAAAAAATATTTATTGGTATAATGAATTTGATAAAATATTTAGAACATTTGCTTTTCAAGCTGATAATTTTTATTTGAATAGTAATGAGCACACCCGCCGTTCTATTGATACACAAAGTGCCGAAGACCGTTTTAATTTAAGGTTGCGTAATTTGTTTCCAATGCACAGTGTATTGCGCTGCGCGCCTATCATGCACCACATTCGTTCTATAAAAAGCGCGGTTGAAATTGACCTCATCCAAAAAGCATGCGATATCACCGAAAAAGGATTTCGTCGCTTATTGAAATTTGTAAAACCAGGCGTGTTTGAATACGAGATAGAGGCTGAATTAATTCACGAATTTGTGCGAAATAAAAGCAGAGGGTTTGCATATGGGCCAATTATTGCAGGTGGAAAAAACTCATGCGTTCTGCATTATGTGGAGAATGATGGAGAGTGTAAGGACGGAGATATTATTTTATTGGATGTTGCCGCAGAGTACGCCAATTATGCAAGTGATATGACTCGTGTTTTACCAATTAGCGGAAAATTCACCAAGCGCCAAAAAGAAGTTTACAATGCGGTACTGCATGTAAAAACAGAAGCAGAAAAACAATTGGTTTCCGGAAACACCTTCGAAAAATATAATAAATATGTTGGAGAAGTAATGACAGAACAATTATTAAAGCTTGGTCTTATTAAATCCGACGATGTAAAAAATCAAAATCCAGCATGGCCTGCGTATAAAAAATATTTCATGCATGGCACCTCACATTTCTTAGGCTTGGATGTACATGATCATGGTTTTTTACATGAGCCAATGCAAGCCGGAATGGTATTTACAGTTGAGCCCGGAATTTATATCCCTGAAGAAAACTTAGGAATTCGTTTGGAAGATAATTTACTTATCACAACTAACGGAACTCAAAACCTTATGAAAAATATTCCTCTAAAAGCAGAGGAAATTGAGAACCTAATGCATAATTAGGACTCCCTTAATCGCCACTTTTTACCATTTAAACGTTAAAAAGCACCACTTAGAATAAAAACGAATCTAATTCCCTTTAGAACTTGGACTTATAGTGGTCTTTCACTAATTTTATTGGAATAATAAACCTGTCAAAGACATGAAAAAAGGATTAATTTTTATTTTAAGCATTTGTTATTTCTCTTCATTTTCGCAGGAGTGGACTGCTCAATTAGATTCTAACGCAAACTTTTACGATATAAAAGCAGCATTTGAAAATTATTGGAAAGATAAAACACCCGAGCGTGGTCAAGGTTATAAAGTGATGCAAAGATGGATCCATGATATGGAACCTCGTGTTTATCCTTCAGGAGATCTTAAAAATGTTAGCGCATCAAGAAACCATATTGAGTACCAAAAATACTTAGAAGATTTTCCGGCAGCCAAACAAATAAGTTCGGCAGCCATTTCTGCTACCACGGCAAACTGGTCGGCCCTTGGACCTTTTGGTTCTGCTAACAATACAGGCGCTGGTCGTTTGCAGTGTGTGCGTTTTCATCCTGCTGGAACAAACACTGTTTTTGTTGGTGCTGCTTCAGGCGGATTATGGAAATCCACAAACGGCGGAACATCATGGACAACAACAACCGATCAGATCGGCTCTCTTGGCGTTTCTGACGTTATAGTAGACCCTGTGAATAACAACAACATGTATATTTCTACCGGAGATTTTGACGGCGCACCAAGCGGCTATACACAAGGAGATTCAAAATCGGTTGGCGTATTAAAATCTACCGATGCTGGAGCAACATGGAATACAACCGGACTTTCTTGGACCACAAGTCAAGAAAGGTTCATTTCTAAACTTTTGATCAACCCTGCAAATAATAACGAATTATTCGCATTCACTTCTGTCGGAATCTATCGCACTTTAGACGCTGCAGCTACTTGGTCGCTTGTTGCAAATGGTTATTTTAAAGATGGCGAATACAAACCCGGCGACCCAACTGTAATTTATGCAGCCAACAATAACACCGTTTTCAAATCAATTAACGGAGGAGCATCTTTTGCCGGCACCACTTTCAACGCCTCTGGCATCAATCAGATTCGCATTGCGGTTACAGCAGCTAATCCAAACTACTTATATATTGTTGGTACATCAGCTACCAACGCTTTTGGACGTTTAGTTCGCTCAACGGATGCAGCCTTAACATTCTCAACTATGTCAACCACACCAAATATTCTGGGAGGAACCCAAGGCTGGTACGATCTTTCTATTGCAGCAAATCCATTTAATCAAAACGATATTTGTGTTGGTGGTATTGATCTTTGGAGATCAACAAACGGTGGCTCAACATGGGTGCAAAGAACTTTTGGATATGGTGGCGGACCTTATGTTCACCCTGATCAGCACGATGCAATTTATTCAAGCAGCACAACAATATGGGTAGCTCACGATGGCGGAGTTGATAGAAGTACAAATAGTGGAGGAACTTGGACAAGCTTGAACGGTAATATGAACATTTCACAGCCTTACTATCTTGGTGTATCGGCAACAAGCCCAACACGAATTGTTGCAGGATTACAAGATAACGGAAGTATTGTTTACAATGGAACCAATTGGTTTTTAGGAAAAGGCGGCGACGGAATGGACTGTTTTGTAGATTGGAATAATCCAAATATTATTGTGGCATCTTCACAAAATGGTGGACATGGTAGAAGCACAAATGGAGGAACTTCATTTTCAAATATAGTAACAGGGCTATCTGGAACCGCAAACTGGGTTGCCCCGATCTGTCAAGATCCAAACGTTTCAACAACCTATTACGCCGGCCGACAACATGTGTTCAAGTCTACCAACTCAGGAGCATCATGGACTCAATTGGGATCATTACCAGGCTCAGGGGATGTATTGTATATTAATCCTGCACCATCAGACCCTAATGTTATTTATGCAGGAAGAGGAACTGCTATTTACAAAACCACCAATGGGGGCACAACTTGGGGATCAATCACTGGAACTCTTTCTATTCTTGGCAAAATCACAGATATTGAAGTTGATAATAATAATGCCAACAATGTTTACATTACCCTTTCGGGATATGTAGCCGGAAGTAAAGTGTTTTATTCTAATAATGGCGGCTCTACATGGACCAACTATTCTACAGGCTTGCCTAACTTACCTGCAAATTGTATTGTGTACAGAAAAAACAGCCCTGGTGCCATTTATGTGGGAATGGATTATGGTGTTTACTACCGCGAATCAAGCATGAGTTCGTTTATTCCTTACAATGCAGGCTTACCAAACGTTTGGGTTAATGATATGGAGATCTTTTATCCAACAGGAAAACTAAGAGCAGCAACTTACGGCCGCGGAATGTGGGAAACGAATCTTTATTCAAACCCATCTGCGCCACCGTCGGCTTACTTCAATAATAATTTTACTTCTGCTTGTGTTAATGTTCCCTTTGTATTTAACGATCAGTCGGCAAACACGCCGGTATCATGGAGTTGGAGTTTCCCTGGAGGAACGCCGGCAACATCAACAGTTCAAGCCCCGGTTGTTACATACGCTACACCTGGAGTTTATACAGTTACACTTATCTCTACTAATGGTAACGGGCCAAGCACGCCTTATACATCAACTATAATGGCTAATGTGGTACCAACAATTTCTGTGTCTAACCCAAGCGTTTGCGCAGGCTCAAACACAAATATTCCTGTAACAACAAATGGAAGCTTTGTAAACTGGTTAACTGGTTATAACGGAATGTCGCTTAACTTAATTTCGGTAAGCACATCGTCTCTGTATTCATTTACTGTTTCTTTAGGCGCATGTACGGTGGCAAGTAGTTCATCTCTTACGGTTTGGCCTATTCCTGCAGCTCCTGTAGTTTCAACAATTGGAACTTCGTTAACAACAGGCGCTGCCACAACATACCAGTGGTTTTTAAATGGAAGCCCGATTCCGGGAGCAACCAGCCAAGATTTTCAGCCGACTTCCGATGGATGGTATTCGGTAGATGTAACCAATAGTTTTGGTTGTTCTAACTCAGGCACATCGGTTTATATTACTATTACTGCCCTTAATTCAAGTCAGAAATTACTTTCCGGCATCAGGTTGAGCCCTAATCCTGCAAAAGATATATTAACGATAAAGCGCGAAGATGGCGGAAGAACTGCTGTAAACTATGAGGTAATAAGTATAGTTGGACAAAAGGTTCTAAACGGAACGCTTAAGTTTGATAATTCTAATGAAACGCCTTTAAACATACAGGTTTTAACACCAGGCACATATGTAATTAAGCTAAACTCCAACGGTAAAGCGGCTGCAATTAAGTTCATAAAAGAATAGACATTTCGACGTTAAAAAAAAGACTGTAATTCTTGATGATTTCCATAAAAATGGTTATCCTTACAGTCTAATTTTAAAGAGTCGGATAACATGAACCAAGCTTCATCTCCAATCGATTATCTTCCAATTGTTTTAATGTTTTTAGTGGCCGCAGGCTTCGTGGTAACTACCATGGTAGCCTCGCATTTACTCGGCCCTAAGCGTAATACAAAAATTAAACTCGATTCGTTCGAGTGCGGAATCGAAACGCACGGAAACGCACGCTTGCCGTTTTCCATCAAATATTTCCTAGTAGCAATTTTATTTGTGTTGTTTGATATTGAAGTGATCTTCATGTACCCATGGGCGGTTAACTTTAAAGAGCTGGGAATGTTAGGTGTTGTTGAGGTATTTTCTTTCATTGCTTTACTGCTAGTTGGATTCTATTATATGATATCGAAGAAAGCTTTAAAGTGGGAAGAATAAAAAATGTTGAATTTTAAATTATCACAATTCAACATTTTAAATTTAAAAAATTTAAAATGAGCAACAAACCTATAAAACGCACCAAGCTCGAAATGGCCAAAAGCCCTGAAGGAATTGAAGGGCCCGGTTTTTTTGCAGCAAAATTACAAGATGTAATTGGATTAGCGCGTGCAAACTCTTTATGGCCTTTACCCTTTGCAACTTCGTGTTGTGGAATTGAATTTATGGCCACCATGGCAAGTGATTATGATTTGGCGCGCTTTGGATCTGAGCGTTTAAGTTTTTCTCCACGCCAAGCAGATATGCTAATGGTGATGGGAACTATTGCAAAAAAAATGGGACCAACATTACGCCAAGTGTACGAACAAATGGCCGAACCAAGATGGGTTCTTTCGGTTGGTGCTTGCGCAAGTAGTGGTGGAATTTTTGATACTTACAGCGTGCTTCAAGGAATTGATCGTATCATTCCGGTTGACGTGTATGTTCCCGGTTGCCCTCCACGTCCTGAACAAATTATCGAAGGCATTTTAAAAATTCAGGAATTAGCAAAGAATGAATCTCTTCGCAGAAGAAATTCTCCTGAATACAAAAAATTAATGAATAGTTACGGAATTGAATAAAACATGAGCCAAGATCTACTGAATAAATTAACTGAATCTATTAACTTAAATGTTGGTGGTGCCATTGAGAAAGCAGAATTGCCTTATGACTTTGCAACTATTACAATTCACAAAGAACATATACACGAAGTATTGGAGTTTTTGAAAAATGATAAGAATTGGAACTTCCACTTCTTAACAGACCTTACCGGATTTCAAACAGCTGACGAAAAGCAATTAGGCGTTGTGTATCATTTGCATAATATGATCACAAATATTCGCGTGCGTATTAAAACACATTTTGATATCAATAAACCCGAGATCCCAACAGCTACTGATATTTGGCCGGGCGCAAATTGGATGGAAAGAGAAACATTTGATTTTTACGGCGTTAAATTCAAAGGGCATCCAAACTTAAAGCGTATTTTGAATGTAGACGAAATGGATATTTTTCCTTTGAGGAAAGAGTATCCGCTCGAAGATCAACAGCGCGAAGACAAGGACGATAAAATGTTTGGACGATAAAAAACTTGTAATGGCAAAGAAAGAACCTATTAAGAATACTGACGATTTTGTTGAGGAAAAAGAATACTCTATTCTTAACCTTGGCCCAACACACCCTGCAACACACGGAATTTTTCAAAACGTTTTGAAAATGGATGGCGAGATCATTCATGAAGCTACACCAACTGTTGGATATATTCATCGCGCTTTCGAAAAATTAGCAGAGCGCCGTCCTTACAATCAAATTACAACACTTACCGATCGTTTAAACTATTGCTCATCCCCAATAAATAATATGGGCTGGCACATGACAGTTGAAAAACTCATTGGGGCTAAATTACCAAAACGCGTTGAATATATGCGCGTTATTGTAATGGAACTTTCGCGGATTGCCGATCACTTAATTTGTAATTCGGTTATTGGAGTTGATACAGGAGCAATGACAGGCTTCCTTTATATTTTCCAATGGCGCGAAAAAATTTACGATATCTATGAATCTATTTGCGGCGCACGTTTAACTACCAACATGGGACGCATAGGAGGATTTGAGCGCGAGTGGCCACAAAAAACATGGGATCTTATCGACGCCTTCTTAAAAAATTATCCAAAAGCATTACAGGAATTTGCGAACTTACTTGAACGCAATAAAATTTTTATGGATCGCACTATTAATTGCGGACCAATAAGTGCAGAGATGGCCTTGAATTATAGTTTCACCGGACCAAACTTACGCGCGGCCGGAGTTGATTATGATGTGCGCGTTGCAACACCTTACTCATCTTACGAAGATTTTAATTTTACTGTTCCCATTGGAACAAGCGGAGATACTTATGATCGCTTCATGGTTCGCCAAGAAGAAATGTATCAATCCATGGATATCATTAAGCAAGCTATTAAGAACATGCCAAAAGAAGGTGGGTTCCATGCAGATGTTCCTGATTTTTATTTACCGCCAAAAGAAGAAGTGTATAATAACATGGAAGCGTTGATCTACCATTTTAAAATTGTTATGGGAGAAACCGATGTTCCAAAAGGAGAGATTTATCACTGTGTTGAAGGAGGAAATGGAGAGTTAGGATTTTATTTACAAAGTGATGGTGGAAGAACACCTTTCCGTTTGCATTTCCGCCGCCCTTGTTTTATTTATTACCAAGCTTATCCCGAAATGATAAAAGGAAGCATGTTAAGTGATGCCATCATTACAATGAGTAGTATGAATGTAATAGCAGGAGAATTAGACGCATAATAAAAATGTTGAATTAGAAATATTGAATTATAAAAAGAAAACAATTCATCATTCAAGTTCAAAATTTATAATTAAAAGAAGAAATGGGAAGTCAGGTACACGGAACGCAAGAGTTTAATAAAAACAAGCGCGCCGAAACAAAATTTAGCGAAGAGGCAATGGCAGCCGTTAAGGAGATTATAAGCCATTATCCTGATAGTAAAATAAAATCGGCATTGTTGCCTGTGCTTCATATAGCGCAAGCAGAATTTGGCGGATGGTTAAGTCCTGAAACGATGGATTATGTTGCTGAAGTTCTAAAAATTAAACCTATCGAAGTATTTGAAGTAGCGTCTTTCTATACCATGTATAATTTAAAGCCGGTTGGTAAGTGTGTATTAGAAGTTTGTCAAACAAGTTCATGCTGGTTAAATGGCGCAGAAGATATTATAAAACATATTGAGAAGAAATTGAACATTAAGGTTGGTGAAACAACTAAAGATGGCATGTTCACTTTAAAAACAGCAGAATGTTTAGGCTCTTGTGGAACAGCTCCGATGTTACAATGCGGCGCATCGTATCACGAGAATTTAACGTACGATAAAGTGGATAAACTTTTGGAGAAGTACAAAGCCGACAACAAATTAAGAAGTTACACGGACCTGGATTACAATAATACATTATAGAACTATGGCCAAAAAACTTTTAATACATAATGATAAAGTTCCGGGAATTGCAACCTTGGAGGTTTATCGTGCACATGGTGGTTATGCTTCGGTAGAAAAAGCATTAAAAACAATGACGCCAGATCAAGTAACTGATGAAGTAAAAAAATCAGGATTACGTGGTCGTGGTGGCGCAGGTTTCCCAACAGGACTGAAATGGAGTTTCCTTGCAAAACCTGAAGGCGTTGCACGTTATCTGGTTTGTAATGCAGATGAATCAGAACCAGGAACGTTTAAGGATCGTTATTTAATGGAAGTTGTTCCTCATGCGTTAATTGAAGGAATGATCACATCTTCATATGCGTTAGGCGCAAAAGTTTCTTACATCTATATTCGCGGCGAATATTTTTATGTAGCTCGTATTGTTGAAAATGCCATCAAAGAAGCGTATGCCGCAGGATTATTAGGAAAAAATATTTTAGGAACTGATTTTTCGCACGATTGTTATATACACGTTGGTGGCGGTGCTTATATATGTGGAGAAGAAACTGCACTGTTAGAATCTCTGGAAGGTAAACGCGGCAATCCACGCATCAAACCACCATTTCCTGCAGTTGCCGGTTTATGGGGCTGCCCAACAGTTGTAAACAACGTTGAAACAATTGCGGCTGTTTGTCCAATTGTAAATATGGGTGGCGATGAGTATGCAAAAATTGGCATCGGAAAATCAACCGGAACAAAATTAATTTCTGCATCGGGGCATATTAATAAGCCAGGCACTTACGAAATTGAATTAGGAATTCCTGTAGAAGAGTTTATTTATAGCGAAGAATATTGTGGCGGAATTCGCAACGGTAAAAAAATGAAAGCAGTTGTAGCCGGCGGCTCATCAGTTCCAATTCTTCCAACCGAACTAATTTTAAAAACAGCTAAAGGCGAACCGCGTTTAATGACGTATGAAAGTTTAGCCGACGGAGGTTTCCAAACAGGGACCATGTTAGGTTCTGGAGGATTTATCGTTATGGACGAAGACACCAGCATCGTAAAAAATCTTTTCACCTTCACGCGTTTTTATCATCACGAAAGCTGCGGACAATGTTCGCCTTGTCGTGAAGGAACCGGTTGGATGGAAAAAATATTGAAAAAGTTCTTGAACGGAACAGCTAATGAAAGTGATGTGGAATTGCTTTGGGATATTCAAAGTAAGATCGAAGGAAAAACTATTTGTCCATTAGGCGAAGCAGCAGCATGGCCGGTGGCAGCAGCTATCCGTCATTTTAAACAAGAGTTTTTAGATATAGCGAAGAGCAAAAAATTTGTTGATGTAAGTCATTATAATAGATTAAATAAGATTACAGCTTAAGAATTGAAGAGTATAGCTCACATATTTACAATAATATTTTGTACGAATCTTTTCGCGCAGGAAGACCTTAGCGACACTACCTGGCATGGTAACGATTGGAGAGAAACGTCAAAGGATAATGCAAAGTTTTACCGCGTATATAGAAAAACAGACAAGGGATTTTTGGTTTACGACAAATATATGACCGGAAAGCCACAAATGATAGCCGAAGCAAGTGCGGTAAAGCCGCAATTGATAAAAGAGGGGAATGTTGTGTTTTACTTTAGTAATGGCGTTAAAGAAAAGAGAGGCATCTTTCATGAAAATGCAAAAACAGGGACTTGGGTTTACTATTATAATAATGGTACAGATTCTGCAGTAGTTGTTGAAGGTAGAGCCACAAACCCTTCTACTTTTACAGCCACGAAAGAAAATGACGAAATATATACAATTGTGGAACAGGCGGCAGAATTTCCAGGTGGGATAACTCAAATGCAAAAGTTTATTCAAACAACGTTAAAGTATCCTAGCTTTTGTCGCGAAACAAGTATTGGTGGTAAAGTGTTTTTGAAATTTGTTATTGATGAAGAAGGAACAATAACGAATCTTGAAATTCTTAAAAGTACCGGAAACAAAGAGCTTGATCAGGAAGCGATTAATGTTGTTAACGCAATGCCTAGTTGGAAACCGGCCATGATGACCGGCAAACCGGTTAAGTGTTATTTTAATCTCCCCCTTTCGTTTACTATGACAGATCCTTTTTTCGTTTTTAACGTAAGTAACGCAAGCAGCAATTATATGAACGCAGTAACTCATATCAATAAAGGAGAATTATTGAAAGCAAAGGAGTTGTTGAATGAAGAGGCAATGGATGATCTTTATTTATTGGCAGTGATAGATTATATGACCAAGGAAAGAAAGAAGGCTTGCAAGAAATTCTCAAAGTATATTGAAAGAACAGATGACAAATCAGGACAAAAAGCTAAAGTTGCAAACCAGTACCTTGAAAAAAACTGTTCCTGAAGAATTGAAATAAAATTTTGATCAAAAAATGAAAGTAACTATTGACGGAATAGAAATTGATGTGCCTAAGGGTACTACTATTCTCCAAGCCGCTCGTATGATCGGACCTGAAGTGGCGCCTCCTGCCATGTGTTATTATACCAAATTAAAAACGAGTGGAGGCTATTGCCGTACGTGTATTGTGAAAGTAACGCAGGGAAGTACTGCTAATCCTAATCCAATGCCTAAGCCGGTTGCATCTTGCAGAACGGAAGTAATGGACGGAATGGTTGTACAAAATGTAACTTCTCCTGATCTTTTAGAAGCACGCAAAGGTGTTGTAGAATTTTTATTGATCAATCACCCTTTGGATTGTCCGGTGTGCGATCAGGCAGGCGAATGTAAATTACAAGATCTTGGTTACGAACACGGCTCTGCAAAAACGCGTTACGAATTCAAACGTCGTGAGTACGAGATGATCGACATTGGCGATAAAATAAAATTACACATGACGCGTTGTATTTTATGTTACCGTTGTGTAAAAGTTTGCGATCAAATAACAGATAATCGCGTTCACGGTGTTATGCATCGCGGCGATGCATCTGAAATTTCTACTTATATCGCTAAAGCAATTGATAATGATTTTTCGGGAAATGTAATTGATGTTTGCCCGGTTGGAGCATTAACCGATAAAACATTCCGTTTTAAACAACGCGTATGGTTCACTAAACCGGTTGACGCGCACCGTAATTGTACAAAATGTTCGGGTAAAGCGCGCGTATGGTTAAAGGGTGATGAAGTGTTGCGCGTTACATCTCGCATGGATCAATGGAATGAGGCTGAAGAATTTATTTGTAATTCGTGTAGATATGATCACAAACGCACAAGTGATTGGGTAATTGAAGGACCAACAAAGATCGATCGCCAAAGTGTTATTTCTCAAAATCACTATGAGCATTTGAACGAGCTTAAATTACAAGTATTAAAACAGCAAAAAGCTTTAGGCTTTATGCCATTAGATAAACGTCCGTAAGCACTAAAAAAGAATATGATAAGTTTTATAATATATAAATTCATTGTTTGCGTTGTTGTATTCGGCCTTTCGTTAGGCGTTGCAGCATATGCTACATTGTGGGAACGTAAATTTGCGGCCTTCTTACAAGATCGTGTTGGACCAGATAGAGCAGGTTGGCATGGAATTTTACAACCATTAGCCGATGGCGGAAAGATGTTCTTTAAGGAAGAGATCATCCCAAATCTTTCTAATCGTTTCTTATTTATTTTGGGACCGAGTTTATTTATGATGACGGCCTTAATGACGGGCGCGGTTATTCCATGGGGCGCTGATTTTACAATGGACGGAAAAGTTTATAGCGCACAAATAACAGATATTAATATTGGTGTACTTTATTTATTTGGCGTTGTTTCGGTTGGTGTTTATGGTATCATGATCGGTGGTTGGGCATCCAATAATAAATTTGCTTTATTAGGAGCTATTCGTGCATCGTCGCAAATGATTAGTTACGAGATCGCCATGGGAATTTCGGTGATCGCTTTAGTAATTACATCGGGCGGCACTTTAAGTTTACGAGAAATTGTTGGTCAGCAAGATGCAGGAGTTTGTAATTTTGTTTGGCAACCGTTAGGATTCTTGATCTTCTTTATTTGCGCTTTAGCAGAAACCAATCGCGCACCTTTTGACTTACCAGAATGCGAAAGCGAATTGGTTGGCGGATATCACACCGAATACTCTTCAATGAAACTAGGATTATTCTTATTTGCAGAGTACATTAATATGTTCATCTCATCAGCAATTATGAGCGCATTTTATTTTGGCGGATTTAATTTTCCTTTCGCACAAGAACTTTATAATGCCGTGGGATTAGAGGCCGGCTCATTTTGGATAACCCTCATTGGCTTCGGTGCCTTCTTTACAAAAATATTTATATTCATTTGCGTTTTCATGTGGGTGCGTTGGACATTGCCGCGCTTCCGTTATGATCAGCTAATGAACTTGGGTTGGAAAATATTGATACCGCTTTCATTATTGAATTTAGCACTTACGGTTGTTGTAGAATTTTTTAGAGGACACATACAGTTTTAAGAATTTGAAAAAGACATTTAATATACTTGTAACATTTGGTAGATCGCTGGAAGCAGCAGAAATGATGGGAATTTTAATTTTTGTAATTGTTGCAATAATAAAAGGAGAATAACATGGCAATTCAGTTAACAAATAGAAGCAAGGTTGTTTCAAATAAGGAGCAGAGTTTTTCTGAACGACTTTATTTGCCGGCTATTGTAAAGGGCATGCTCATTACATTTAGTCATTTGTTCAAAAAAACACCTACCGTAAGATATCCTGATCAATTAAGATCAAGAGCAGGTATTTATCGCGGGCAGCATGTTTTAAAGCTCGATGAAAATGGAGCAGAACGTTGTACGGCTTGCGGTATGTGCGCAGTGGCTTGTCCGGCCGAAGCAATTACCATGGAAAATGGCGAACGCAAAAAAGGCGAAGAACATTTATACAGAGAAGAAAAATACGCAACAAAATATGAGATAAATATGTTGCGGTGTATTTTCTGTGGATTATGCGAAGAGGCTTGTCCTAAAGAAGCAATTTTCTTGACAGATAAAATTGTAGATGCGGAATACGAACGCGAAACGTTTATTTACGGCAAAGATAAATTGGTTGAAAAAATGGATAAGCGAATTGATGTTACAATGCGTGAAACTTTAGAGGTTGCCGAATTCAAAAAAAATCCTGGAACAAAACACAACGAATTGTTTGATAGCAGCAAGCAACTAAAAAAAGGAAAACATTAAAATTATAATATGTTAGGATACACAATAACGCATTGGCTTTTTGGAATACTTTCTTTCCTTGCGATCATGTTTGGATTATTAGTAGTGTTTAGCCGAAACCCGGTAAGCAGCGTATTATATTTGGTGCTTACGTTCTTTTGTATTGCCGGACACTATTTATTAATGAACGCACAGTTTTTAGCTATAGTACATATAGTAGTTTACGCCGGAGCCATCATGGTGCTTTTCTTGTTTATCATAATGCTTATGAATTTAAATGAAGATAGCGAGCCACAAAAAACATGGGTCACAAAAATAATTGCTGCTGTAGCAGGAGGAATGATGTTGTTTGTATTAGTTGGATCATTAAAGGGATCAGAGCAGCTTTCTTTAAGCGTAAGCGGTTCTTCACAAATAGGCTTAGTAAAAAATTTAGGAATGGTTCTTTTTAAAGACTTTCTATTTCCATTTGAAATTGCATCAATATTGCTTTTAGCTGCATTAGTTGGTGTTATATTACTTGGAAGAAAAGATCCAGTGGTATTGGATAAAAAATTATAAAGGAAATTGACAATTTAAGTATTTACAATTGGCGATTGGATGAGTGTAACGCCAGAAACATTAAAAAAAAGAACATTTGAATTTGCTTTGAATACCCTGAGAACCATAGAAGATCTTAAAAGAACAACGGCAAATGAAATAATGGGCAAGCAAGTAATGCGTTCGGCAACGTCTGTTGGCGCAAATTGTAAAACTGCGCGTAAAGCAAAGTCGAGCGCAGATTTCATTAGTAAATTGAAAATTGTAGAAGAGGAGTCGGGCGAATCAGTATATTGGCTAGAACTTATTAAGGCCTATAATAAAATTGAGAACAAAAATTTTGACGTATTGTTATCAGAATCAAAAGAATTAGAAAGAACATTTGCAGCGTCGGCAATAACCGGTAAAAACAATAATAAACGGTAAGCCCAATTGTAAATCGTCAATTATAAAATTGTAAATAAAAAATATGATAAACGGAATTTCAATAAATTACTACATACTGCTTAGCGCCATTTTATTTATTATTGGCTCTATTGGTGTTATGGCTCGCCGCAACTCTATAATTATTTTTATGTGCATAGAGTTAATGTTAAATGCCGTAAATTTATTACTAGTGGCATTTAGCACTTTGCACAACGATGCAAAAGGACAAGTATTTGTATTTTTTATTATGGCGGTTGCCGCGGCTGAAGTTGCAGTTGGCTTAGCTATTTTAAGTATGATCTACAGAAATATAAAAAGTATTGACACGCATTTATTAAGTAATTTAAAGAATTAATATGATCAAGTTAGTTGGTTTAATAACACTTTTTTCTCTTATCGGCTTTTTAATAAACGGCTTCTTTGGAAAGAAGTTAAGCAAGTCGCTTTCCGGTTTTATTGCTTGTTCGGCCATTTTAGCTTCGTTTATTCTTTCTGTTGTAATTTTTATAGAGGCCCGTCATTTACCTGAGCACTCTCAAATTGTAAATTTATTTTCATGGATCAGCGCCGGAACTTTAAACATTCCTTTTGAATTTGTGGTTGATCCACTTTCAACATGGTTCTTATTGATCATTACAGGCATTGGATTTTTGATTCACGTTTATTCTACTTCATACATGCACAATGATGAAGGCTTCTCGCGTTTCTTTACGTATTTGAATTTGTTCGTATTCTTTATGTTGCTTTTAGTATTAGGCAATAATTTCTTGATCATGTTTGTAGGTTGGGAAGGCGTAGGATTATGTTCTTACTTACTCATTGGGTTTTGGTTTAAGAATACAGAATACAATAATGCCGCACGAAAAGCTTTTATAATGAATCGTATTGGTGATCTTGGATTTTTATTAGGCATCCTTTTGATCTTTGTAACATTTGGAAGCACAAGTTTTGATCAGGTATTTTCAAAAGCAGGAACAGCAGAACAAGGAACTATTACTGCAATTGCTTTATTATTATTTATTGGTGCCATGGGTAAATCGGCGCAAATTCCATTATATACATGGTTGCCTGATGCCATGGCCGGGCCAACACCCGTATCTGCACTCATCCACGCGGCTACCATGGTTACCGCAGGTATTTATATGATCACACGCGCTAATGTATTTTACTCTATTAGCGAAACAGCTTCGGCAGTAGTTGCTGTAGTTGGAGTTGCGACAGCTTTATTTGCAGCAACCATAGGTTTGTTTCAAAACGACATTAAAAAAATATTAGCGTACTCAACGGTTTCACAGTTAGGATTAATGTTTTTAGGACTAGGCGTTGGTGCATACAGCTCTTCTGTTTTCCATGTAACTACTCACGCGTTTTTTAAAGCTTTATTATTCTTAGGCGCAGGTTCTGTTATTCATGCTATGGGAGGAGAACAAGACGTTCGCAAGATGGGCGGATTGAAAAAGGCTTTGCCAATTACATTTATCACTATGCTTTTGGGAACAATTGCAATAAGTGGTGTTCCGGGCTTCTCGGGTTTCTTTTCAAAAGATGAAATTTTAGCGCATACGTACGAGCATAGTCCTACCCTCTGGTTCTTTGGAATGCTAACTTCTATGCTAACCGCATTTTATATGTTCCGATTAATGTTCTTAACCTTCTGGGGAGGTTTTAGAGGAACAAAAGAACAACATCATCATTTACACGAATCACCAAAGGCAATGACATTCCCATTAATTGTTTTAGCAATTCTATCGGTATTAGGTGGTGTAATAGGTTTGCCACACTTCTGGGGCTTTCACAATTTTATTGGCGACCATTTAGAGCCGCTGATCTTGCGTAAAAATCCAAGCACATTACCTCACGATACAGAGTGGATGTTAATGGGAATTGCTTCTGTAGCAGCGTTGGCCGTTATTTATGTAGCGTACATTATTTATCGTCAGCGCAATATTATTCCATTGAATGAAAATGATAAAATGCCAGCTTTGCAAAAAACCATTTACCATAAATATTATGTAGATGAAATTTATGATGCTATAGTTAGAAAACCATTAGATGCCATTTCAACAATGTTCTACAAGTTTGTAGATAAGCAGATCATAGATGGTATTGTAGAAGGAGTTGGCAGTTCGGTAAAAGGAATCGGCAGTGTGGTAAGATTAGCGCAACAAGGCGATATTAGTTTTTATATCATCACCATGATGCTAGGAGTAATTGGAATTTTGTTATTTACATTTTTATTATAATTAATTAGAGAGATCTTATGTTAGCAGGTTCATTAATAATATTTCCTTTAATCGCAGCCATATTGGTATTTATGGCAAAAGGTAAAGGAGCGCGAAACCTGGCGCTAGGCTTTTCAATATTGCAATTTGCATTATCGTTAGTGGCCTTGTTCCAGTTCAAACACAATCCGGCATCTCATCATTTATTATTGAATTGCACCTGGGTAAAATCCTTGGGAATAAATTTTGCAGTGGGATTGGATGGCTTTGCCATGTTGATGGTATTGCTCACCACATTTTTAGTTCCTCTTATCATTGTTACTTCTTTTAAAAATACGTACGATCGCGAGAATATATTTTATGGGTTGATCTTATTAATGCAAATGGCATTGGTTGGCGTGTTCATGGCTAACGACGGATTTTTATTTTATGTGTTCTGGGAATTGGCACTCATTCCAATCTATTTTATTTGTTTAATGTGGGGCGGAGAGAACAGAGGAAAAATCACCTTCAAATTCTTTGTGTACACATTGCTTGGATCTTTATTTATGTTAGTTGGCTTGGTGTATTTATACAACAACTCTATATCATTAGCCGGAACTAAATCATGGGCCATTCAAGATCTTATTAATTCAGGAAGAAGTTTGGGCGAGAGTCAACAAAGCATAATTTTCTGGCTAATTTTTATTGCCTTCGCTATTAAAATGCCAATTTTTCCTTTCCACACATGGCAACCAGATACATATGTTACCGCGCCAACACAAGGAACCATGCTGCTTTCGGGTATCATGGCAAAAATGGGAACCTTTGGGGTAATGAAATGGTTATTGCCAATTGTACCATTAGGAATTGAAAAATGGGGAGGCATCGCCATTGGACTTTCTATTGCCGGTGTAGTTTACGGTTCATGTATTGCCATTGTACAAAAAGATTACAAACGTTTAATTGCGTATTCATCTTTTGCGCACGTTGGGTTAATTGGGGCTGGTATTTTAACTGCTACCGCACAAGGTTTACAAGGCGCTATGTTGCAAATGGTAGCACACGGTATTAACGCCGTTGGATTATTTTTGATAGCCGATATTTTGTTACGGCACACCGGCACACGAGATATAGATAAATTAGGAGGCATTAGAAGTATGAACGGAAATTTTGCTGTACTCTTTTTAATTGTTATGTTGGGAGCAGTTGCTTTGCCACTTACAAGTGGGTTCCCCGGGGAGTTTTTATTGATAAATGGCATTTTTCTATTTAGTGCAACCGCCGCGGCATTTGCAGGTTTATCGGTGATATTAGGTGCGGTATATATGTTACGCAGTTATCAATCTATAATGTTGGGCGATAGAAAGGATAGTAATATTACCTTTGGTTCATTAGACGGAAGTGATAAAGTAGTTTTAATTATTATTTGTGCGGCCATCATTGCATTTGGAATTTATCCAAAGGCACTAACAGATATTACAGAGCCCGCGGTAAAAGCATTGATGCAGAACTTAAAGTAAGATTTTAAAAAGCATATGAAATGAGCGAGAGTGAATTCCACATGGCACAAAAGAACAAATTAAAGAACATATGAAAGGATTTTTAGTAATAAGTATATTGGGAGTTGTGGCCATGTTGGCCGAAATATTTAAGTTCAAAAAGATATTATTGCCTTTAGTTGTACTTGGAATTTTAGCAGCTTATACTCTCAACTTTATGGAGTGGGAGCATCCATTTAGTATTTCGTATTTCCAAAACATGATCGCTTTTGATAAAGTGGCCCTTGCATTTACAGGAGTGATCTTAATTACAGCCTTCTTCTGGTTTATTTTAGCAAATAGCACTTACGAAAACGAGCCTCACATGGTAGATCATTATGCATTGGTATTATTTGCAATTACCGGCGCTATTATGTTAACTGCATTTACCAACATGACCACCTTATTTATGGGCATCGAGATTATGAGTATTCCACTTTACGTTTTAGCGGCCAGTAAAAAAAACAAAATAAATAGTAATGAGGCAGGGTTTAAATACCTAATCATGGGATCATTTGCGAGCGCCTTTTTATTATTTGGCATCGCTTTAGTTTATGGCGCAACAGGCTCATTTGATCTAAATGAAATTCGCGCTTATATAGCTTCTAACCCTGGTAATATGCCTTCATTCTTTTACGCAGGTGTAATTATGATGTTGATCGCTATGTGTTTTAAAGTATCGGCTGCGCCATTCCATTTTTGGGCACCAGACGTGTATCATGGTTCGCCAACAATTATTACAGCTTTAATGAGTACGGTTGTAAAAACAGCTGCATTTGCCGCCTTCATGCGCTTGTTTATGATAGGCTTTAATGGTATTAACGAAACATGGACAGGAATTTTAATTGTAGTGATAGTACTTTCATTAATTATCTCAAATATTACTGCCGCTACACAAACCAATGTAAAACGAATGCTGGCGTATTCGAGCATTAGTCATGCTGCATTTATGCTAATGGTAATTTTAGCCAACGTAAGAAGCAATCTTTCGGTAAACGCTATTTTGTATTATTCTTTGGCCTACTCTATCGGAAGCATTACCGCTTTTGGAGTATTAAATGCCGTAACAAAATATGGCAACGAGAATTTCGAAGAATTTAATGGCCTCGGAAAACGCAATCCTTTATTAGCAGTATGCATGACCATTGCCATGTTGTCTCTTGCAGGAATCCCGATCACTGCCGGTTTCTTTGCAAAATATTTTGTGTTCACGGCCATGATGACAACATCGTATAAATGGTTATTAATCTTAGCTGTTTTAACTTCAGCCGTTGGTGTGTATTATTATTTTAAAGTGATTATTGCCATGTACTTTAAACCAGCAACAAATGAAGAGCCTGTTGAAATAGATATGGGCGGCAAAATGGTGGTTGTTTTAACAGCGCTTATAACCATTATCATTGGAGTAGTTCCAAGTTATATTGCCGAAATGTTTTCGAATTAATTTTATGAAAGCAATTGTAATAGGCTCTACAGGATTGGTTGGAGAGCATGTGTTGCAATTATTAAGCAACGATAATCGTTTTACATCTGTTACAGCATTGGTGCGCAAAACAGGCGCCATTCAATCGAATAAAATTACCTACCAAATTTTTGATTTTGACAATATGAATGCTGCTTTAATAAGTGGCGATGTGCTTTTTTGTGCTTTAGGCACTACCCTTAAAAAAGCAGGCCATAAAGAGGCACAGTATAAAATAGATTGCACTTATAATTTTGAAACAGCAAAACGCGCAAAACAAAATGGTATAAAATTTTTAGCACACGTATCATCATTAGGTGCTAATGCGCGGAGCTCAAGTTTTTATTTGCGCGTAAAAGGGGAGCTGGAAGAAAAACTAAAAGAGTTAGCATTCGAAAAAACAATTATTGTTCGTCCCTTGTTGGTTTTGGTACAACTTTTGGATCAAATTGGGATAATACTACCGATTTGTTTAATGTTGTGGGTTCTGTTTCTGATTATGAATTTTTGGTTAGCCCTCGTGTTACGCATACAATTACTGCTGATAACTCAACGTCTACTTATTCGTTTTGTAATACTGCTAACATAGCGTATGCTGATACTTCAAGTCCAAAAATTTCTCACCGTCAATACAACTTAAATCAATTCTTTAAATCATGGAGACCATTTGCTAACACTGCTGCTTTAGCCTTTAATGGTTCAATTGCAGTTATTCAAGATTCTGTATTTACGTGGAATTTTACTGCTGGCCCAAATGCTACTAAATATGATTTTTCGCCAATTCACCAATACTTATTAGGTAATGGAACTGTAAGTAATAACATGCTTGTTAAATTCCAAAAAATGAGCGACTATTCTCCGCAAACAACTATTGATACTAAAGTTTGGTCGGTAACCGTTACTGTTTGTAACGTTGGTTTAACTGAAAACAACATCCAAAATCAATTAGCAGTGTATCCAAATCCTGCAACTGATAAAGTAACAGTTTACTTAAACAATGCAAACCAAAATACTCAAATTCAAGTATTAAATGCATTTAGGTCAAGTTGTAATCAGCAAGTCTAATGTATCTGATAAAAACGAATTAAACACTGAGTCATTATCAAAAGGTGTTTATTTTGTAAGAGTTATAAATGGTAAAGAATTGTCAACTACAAAATTAATTATTAGCAACTAAGCTAAAAATTTAACGTTTTAATTTTAAACCCGCTAGCGTAAGGCTAGCGGGTTTTTTTATGAATTTTTTTCAAATTTTTTTATTTTTTTTCGTTAGACCCAACCATCTGTTTTTTGTTCACGTATTAATACCCGAAATCGTACGACAAATAAATAAAATAAACAGACTAAAACCCTTAAAACAAAAAAATCATGAACAACAACAATTACTTCATTAAAATAATTCTAGTAGCATTTAGCTTATTTTTATTAAGCTTAAACGGTAAATCACAGGTTTGCCTAGCAAATTTCACAAATTCAACATGTGTTAACGGTACTATGCAGTTCTTTAATACATCCACAGGTACAAACTCCACCACAAGTTATAGTTGGAATTATGGCGATAACGCCACAGGTACAGGCCAAAATCCATCGCATACTTATACAGCTAATGGCACCTACACGGTTTGCTTATATATTTGGTCGTTACCAACATGCAGCGCATCTATATGTAAAACGGTAAGCATTAATTGTATTAACACGGGATCTTGTAATGCAAACTTTGTTGATTCAGGATGCGTGAATGGTGTAAAGCACTTTTATAGCACTTCAACCGGCGTAAGTAATCAAACAGCGTATACATGGACGTTTGGTGACAACGCAAATGGTTGGGGTCAAAACCCATCGCATACTTATACCGCAAACGGTACCTATACTGTTTGTTTAACCGTGCACGATAGTTTAAACAATTGTACTAGCACTAAATGTAAAGTGGTGCCAGTTAACTGTGTAAATGTAAGTACCTGCCAAGCTAACTTTACCTATTCGAGTTGTGTAAATGGAACAAGACAATTTTGGAGCACATCTATTGGTACAAGTACTCAAACATTATATCAATGGACGTTTGGAGATAATACAAACTCTAATGTAAAAAATCCTACACATACTTATTCAGCAAACGGTTTATACGTGGTGTGTTTAACAATATCTGATAGCACAACCAATTGCTTTAGTACTAAATGCCAAACGGTAACTATTTCTTGTATTAGTTCAGGATCTTGCATGGCTAACTTTAGTGATTCGGCATGTTATAATAATGGCACAAAAAAATTCAATAGTACATCATTAGGTACTACTAATCAAACACAATATACTTGGAATTTTGGTGACAATTTCAATGGTTTTGGTAAAAACACACAACACACCTATGCTAATAATGGAACGTATACCGTTTGTTTAACTATTCAAGATTCAACAACAAATTGTTACAGCACAAAATGTAGTACAGTAAGTATAACCTGTGTGCCTCCAGCCGGTATTAAATCGAATAGTAATTCAATATCTGATACAAAAGTTTATCCAAACCCAACAAACGGAAACTTGAGTATTGTTATCAATAACATTGCAGCAAATTCTAAAGCAATTAATATTCGCGTATTTAATGTTTTAGGACAAGAAGTATTTAATGCTGATGAATTAATTAATGGCAATTCGATTCATAAAGAAATAAATCTTGAGGAATTAGAGAATGGCACCTATTACATTAAAATTTCTGATAATCTAAACTATTACCAAACTCGTAAAATTATTATACGAAAATAAATTGTAGTGTTAATTTAGTGAAAGGTTTGTTATCATTACGATAGCAGACCTTTTTTGTTTTGAACCATTAAAACAGGAATGTTATAAACCAATTATATTTCAAAATCACTAATGATATATGG
>Ga0163152_10002727_pt1 | contig 24298 bp, 18 predicted proteins | sample OliLakLV19MP8IB2_FD_148635 | JGI IMG/M metagenome (GOLD analysis project Ga0163152, IMG submission 148635) | Freshwater microbial mat bacterial communities from Lake Vanda, McMurdo Dry Valleys, Antarctica - Oligotrophic Lake LV.19.MP8.IB-2 | ecosystem: Environmental > Aquatic > Freshwater >...
GCGCTTCATCTTGCAACTTCTGTTGCCAATGTGACTCGGCTGGCTGCAAGACAAATTGAACTGCAGCGCCTTCATCAATACGGAGTTTAGAAAATGCATTTGTCATACTATTCAGCGGGTCACTCTTTAATTGCTGATACGTTTTAAATACAGAGCTGAACGGGTTTTTCGGAAGTAGAATATTGGCAGCGGCAACTGAATCGCTCGTGAAAATATTATAATCTTCCACTTCATCAATAATAATATCTGGATAGAATGAGGTAAGTTGCTTTTCAACCAAGTGCGCAATTTTACGAGGACACACCACAAATAAGAGAATCTCACCAGCTAAAGATGCGTACTCAAATGAAATGAATGTTTGGCCAAGCCAATACCGAGACAAGCCACCGTGATGCAAGCTGTAGAGCGCCTGGTAAAAGTGATCCATAATACCTAGCACCTCTTTAAAATCTTTGCCGGAAGAAAATTGTTCAGATTCACTTTCTTTATCTTCTTTACTTTCTTTCTTCGGCACTAAAATTTGCAGGAACATGAGATTTTTCTCACGGTCGTGCATGGCATGGCTTTTCATGAGCTTCATAGCGATATAGACCGCAATGACGGCAGCAAGGACAAGCCCAAGAGTGATGAGGAAAGGCATCATCTATATAATCTTAACAGTATATCAGATTCAAATGCCAAGCGTTAGATACAGTTCCCGCATTTCCCCTGTGCGTGTTCCATGGCATGGTGCATCTTTTACGTGCATTTCTTGGCTTTTTTAGGCCATTCAAGCAGAATGACGCAGTGATACATTTTTTCCAAAAAATGCAGCGGGCGCTGGTAGCGTTGTATAGGGGATCCAACCAGTACCTGTTTGGTAGGCAGCATTTGCGGTCTGTACGCGGGTGGAGATTGACGTATCGATTGCGAGTATTCACCCTGATACGTACCAATGAAACGCTGAAAAATCTTACGCCCCGGCGTGAAGTGCGTTTGTGGGTAGATAGGGAAGCGTTTCCACGTATTTTCAAATTACTACAGCGCGCAGAGCATACTGTTGTGATTCAAATGTTTATTTGGCGCGATGATGACATTGGGCGGCGCATGGCAACAGAATTATTGCGTGCAGCTGAACGGGGTGTTCGCATAGATATCACTAAAGAGGCCATAGGCGACGTGTTTGAATTTCACCGTGATTTTTTGGCAACTAAACAGGAGAGTGAACCGTTGTGGCAACAATTTTGGACGCATAAAAATATTCGCATTCATTACGAATCACATAATGATCACGCAAAAGTATATATTATAGATGGCCGTATACTACTACTTACAGGCATGAATGTGGCAAATACGTACCACGAAGATTTGCATGATTATTTAGTAGAACTGCGTGGTGGCAGGTTTGTAGAAAAATATTTAACGCATGGTGAACTGAATGATGGCGGTGGCCGTGTGCAGCTCAAACTGAATAGTGAAGTGCGTAAAGAAATTCGCGCTGTGGTCATGCAACTTCTTTCGCAAGCGCGTGAATCGATTGTGATTGAACATTGTTATATTTCTGATCCTGACGTGATTGAACTGCTCATCAAAAGAAGTTTTGAAGGTGTGCGTGTCACGCTTATTACACCAGAGCGCACGGAGCTTCTGCATCACTATACGAATATGGAAACCATGAGCGAGCTCATTAGCCGTGGTCACAAGAAAAACTTGCGCGTGTTTTTGTTTCCCGCTGTGTTTCATGCCAAAATTTTATTGGTTGATAAGCATACGGCATTTATTGGTTCGGCCAATCTCATGCAATCATCTTTAGATGATATGGGAGAGGTGAATGTGCTGTTAACGGGTTCCCGCCAACGGGCTCTCAGTAAGCTGCGTGACGTTTTACGGGCTGATATTCTCCAAAGTAGGTTTTTGACCAGCCCTTCGCGGTTTAGGTGGATTGTACGGTGGTTATCGTTGCTAAAGCTCTAATTGCGTAGTCGACCTTCCAAAAATAGCTGCTTTCTGCTAAAATACAGAGATTCTTCCACATTTCTGCTCATGGCACTATTCCTCGCTCTCATTGGCCGCGCAATCCCCAAAGCTCGCGCTCAAGTGTTCAGTGGACCACCTGACCCGCTTGTTGAAGGTTTTTCCCTCCTACGTGGTCGTTTAGAAGGCTTAATGCAAGGCAGCCTGCGAGATGTGGTTTTCAATATTCTCAAGGTTGTTCTGGATATTGTTGGGTTTTTGGCTGTTGTGATGATTATTATTGCTGGTGTGCGCTTAATTGTGTCTCAAGGCGAGGAAGATGCGCGCGAAAAAGCAAAAAAGACCATTTTGTATGTAGCGGCAGGGTTGCTCGTTATCATATTTTCTAGAGTAATCATAAGCTTTATTATTGGTATCGTTACTCCAACCGCGTAAAACGCGTCTTATGAAGAATAGTGTTTCAATCAAACTCCTGGCGATGGTGCTGATGTTCTCTGGGTTACCGGGCGCATTTGCTCAGGGGAGTACATCTGACATGCAGCCATTTATGGCAACACCTACGGAAGATAGTGCAGTGTCATCATCTGCGTCAGACTATTTTTTTGATGCTACTGCTTCATCTTCAGATTCAGAAGCTCCGTTTGATGATACTTCGTTCACGAATGCAGGTTCATCAGAAGTACAGCTGGCAGCAGGAGATACCTTTGAAATACTGGCCGTATCACAGGCTACAGCAGCCGTATCATGGATACTAACGCGCAACGGCGAGTTTGTGAGCGCCAATAGAGATAATGCTTTCAGGTATCGCTTTGTCGAACAAGGCATGTATATGCTTCGTGGTGAATTCATCAATCCATCAGATGGAACGCGTGATACGTTGGATCTTACGCTGCAGGTTGGCCCACCTATGGTGCCTGATGTGGGGCCGCTTGGCACAGGAGACGACACCGGAACCGAGTTGGTCAGTACGGATCCACCACGCAATGGCAACGACATTCGTGTGACCTCTGAGCCCATGATCGTGACGCTTACGCCTGAGCGATCAGATATGGAGCGCATGAGTATTGATACCGACGGAGAGACAGATGCTAATGGTGACGGGAATGCTTTCAACGATGATGATACGGGTGAAACAGTTTTTGTAACGGACTTGCAGCCTCTTCATGTATGGTTTGCTGGTGATGCCGTAAGAGATCGCATTATCACCATGAACGCAACATTGCAAAATGGATCTGTGCTTATGGATCGTTTGTATATCACGCGTGGCGAAGGTGCCGTTGATGCCAATGCTGAGATTACATTTTCTCAGCAGCAAGACGGCCTGTTGCGTTTTGCAGTCCCATCGGTGGTTGTGGAAGAGGGGAATCCCCATATCATTGAATGGACATTTGGTGATGGAGGCCGCAGCTTGCTTGAACAGCCTACGCATCGGTATACCAATGACGGGTTGTATACCGTGCAAGCGCATGTGCGCAGCCTGGTTACTGGCCGCACGATGCTCCGTGCAGAAACATCCATTACCATACAAGGCACGTCCAATACAGCGTCTGGTTCGGTATCCAGTGGCAATGCATCTTCATCTGCACTAAGTGATGGGACATCTGCATCAGTACTTGCTACCATTTGGCCTTTTCTGAAAATTGCATTGATTGGACTGGCCTTCATTGCTGCATTTGGCTTGCTGGTATTTGCTGCCTTTACACTGCTTCCAAAACTGAGAGGATTTACCTTGAAAGACAAGCTGGCAACTATGGAGACGGCCATGATACAAAAGGAAAAATCAACATCAGCTGCTTCTATTATTGATGTGCCACCGCCACCGCTTGCCATGCGTAAGCGGGAAGAAGGAGCAGAGCCACAAAAACCAGTTGAACCAGTTCAAGAACCGGTAGATGTATCCAAAGCTCCTGATTGGTTGAAAAAAGGGTACAAACCAGAGCCTCCTGTGAAGGAAAATGTTCCCGAGCCAGTAGTAGAAGCAACTCCTGTCCCTACGCCAGCACCTGCTCCGCAAAAAGAGGCTGAAGCTTTTGCGCCAAGGCCGGTACCACCTCCGGTTCAACAACCGACACCCATCGTCACGCCAACGCCAAACGTCCCACAGCCAGCTCTTGTACCGACACAAGAACCAGTTTCTCCTCCACCAAGACAACAGCCTATAATGCCATCCGTTGCCCCAGTGCCTGAGCCAAAACCAGAAATCACACCGGTATTCACACCAGAAATTCCTCTCAGTGCTCCAGGCACCATATCTTCCACTGTTCCATCAGACATGGAAGAGCGTGAACGTGAACGGAAGCGCCGTAAGCGTCAACGCTACCGCGATAACCTAAAGAAGCGCCAGGAGCAAACCCAGGCTACCTCCACTGCACTACCGCTTGTGCCACAAATTCCAACAGGAGCAGAGGAGGAATTATTGCTACCGCCTGCCAGTGCTGAGCATGAATTAGCACCACCAAAGCCAGTGCCCCCTTCTATCATTCAAGAAATACCCGTAATGCCTGCCGTGATACAAGAAGTCGTTGCTCCAGCCATTGAAGCAAGCCCCGCTCCAACAATCCCTCAAAAGGCTGATACCGATATTGCTTTTGTCATCCGTGCCGACAGTATTGACCCCGAAACGCCACCATCACCGCCTTCTCATCAAGCACAGGCGAGCAATGCGTAATTCTCGCTGGAAAAAGCCTGGCCAAATGTCTACTATGCCTGCGCCCACAGATATTCTGCTCATATGGCGAGCGTAGCTCAATTGGTTAGAGCGCCAGGTTGTGGTCCTGGAGGTCGAGGGTTCAATTCCCTTCGCTCGCCCCATTCGTTTTTGCAGCCGAAAGCCGTATGTTATACAACAAATAGAGAAACAAAAACCACATGCAAAATTCTCGCCCTATAGCCAATTTTTGCCGCTTACTTTGTAGTATGTCTAAATGAGGCATTGTCACTAAAACGGTTTTAAGCTATAATAAAGCCAGTTCTACATAAACACACCTATGAATATTGCTTTCCGTTTCCGTGAGCTTCGTAAGTACCGAATGTGGCTTATTGCCATCTTCGTTCTCCTTGCAAGTATCTCTACGTTGCAATTGTTGTTCCTACGCGGACAAGTGGTGACACAAGCTGTCACTCTCCGTCTTATGCCAACAGCTACATCAGTAACATCTGGTTCGTTGTTAGAAGTAGATATCTTTATCGATGCCCGTCCGAACGCAGCAATCGCTGCTGTAGAAATTACCGTGTTGCATCCAACATCATTTGTGTTTATAAACACTGATATTGAAGAGTCAGAGTTTCCTTATGAGATTAAACCATTCACTGCAAGTGGTGCTGGTACAAAAGTGAGCGGTTCACTTGTGCGCTTTGATACAGGATTTGTGGGAATCAGCGGTCTTGTTGGCCGCTTACACTTCCGTGCTGTGAAAGCAGGCAACAACATGCCAATAACATTCGATGCGGTTAAAACTATTGCCATTGCCTATGAAGATGCTGCCAGTATTCCAGCATCACAAGTAGGTACGGACATTACCGTTACCCATGGTGGCATTGTATCTAGTAGCTCAAGTTCATCTCAATCAAGTAGCAGCTCTGTGAGTAGTTCTCAGTCTAGTGTGCCTGCAAGCTCACAACCAAGCTCTTCAGATGCTGCAGTAGCACCCCTACCCCCACCACCCCCTCCAGCAACTGGTGGAAATGGCGGTGGAGGTGGAGGCAGAGGCAGAAGTAGAAGTGCTGGTCGCAATCATCCATCCGAGCCAAGCGCTCCATATGTACCATCTGGTTCACAGACTTCATCACTCAGGCCGGCTGCTCCAGCGGTGGCATGCCAAGCAAAGAGGCCTGCCTACACAGATAAGAACATCTTGCTTACAAAGACTGTTGATAACGTGCTCGTAGTATTCACGGATGTCCCAAGCGCTACATGGTTTGCAAAGTATGTATCCTTCCTTGTTGATAACGAGATTGTGAAGGGTTATACCGATGCAGCAGGTAAGCCCACTGGACGCTTTGGTGCTTCTGATGATGTGAAACATGCAGAGGTCATTAAAATGATTATAGAAGCCTCTGATCCATCCTATGTTGTAAAGGCATTGCGCTCAGACGAGCAGTGGTTTGATCCATATCTCAACGAAGCTCTGCGTAAGAAGTGGACCTTGCCAACGACGAGTGTCATCAATCCGATCGGATCTGCTTCACGTGGTGCTGTTGCAAAATATATACAAGATGGCTTCAAGTTTACGAAGGGTACTAACACCGTGTACTTCTCAGACTTGCCTGCTACCCATCGCTTTGCTGCCGATATCACTATCCTTGCCTCCCATCTTATCTTCCAAGGTGATGATGGAAAGCAGTCTGTTCGTCCAGATGCGCCCATTAATCGTGCAGAGGTGAGTGCTATGCTTGTTCGCGCTATGGATCGCTCATGCGATGAATAGGCCTTCTTTTTTCTAAAGCAGGGATTGTTGCAGTACGCCTTTCTTTGCTTGCATCACATCGGCGTAGCTACGCCGATATATAGCAAAATAGCAACTATACCTATAAATGGTTTTTTAATGCGGAGCCGTGTAAAGAACCCTTTCCAAAGCCAAAAAGTTCTGGTATCCTCCAAGACTGAATTATGCCAGAGCCGCTATTTCGCACGCCCAAAGGCACCCACGATGTCCTGCCGGACGATCAAATGTACATGACGTACATTAAGAAAGCCGTGCGTCATCGTGCCCGCCAGGCTGGTTATAAACGCATAGATCCACCTATGTTTGAGTACCGTGGTGTGTTTGAACGAGGCATTGGAGAACATACCGATATTGTCGAAAAAGAACTGTTCATCGTTACAGGAAAGCAGAACGCTGATGATGGAAAGCAGATGGCGCTGCGTCCGGAATTGACGGCAGGTATTTGTCGTTCCTATATAGAGAATGCCATGCAGCAACTGCCGCAGCCAGTTGAACTCTACGCCATTGGCCCATGCTTTCGGTACGATCGTCCACAGAAAGGCCGCTACCGTCAGTTTCATCAGCTAGATTTAGAAGTAATTGGATTAAAAGACCCAAGCCTGGATGCACAGCTCATTCATGTGGTCACCAATATTTTGTCTGATCTCTGCATCCTCAATCGTCTTACCTTACAGATTAATAACATTGGAACAGCTGAAAACCGCGCGGCATTTACGGAAGCATTAAAGGATTATTTTATCGGCAAAGAACGCAATCTTCCGCCGGATGATTTAAAACGTTTGCAAACCAATCCGCTCCGCCTGCTTGATTCCAAAGAAGAGGATACGCAAATTCTACTCCGCAATGCGCCCGTACTTTCTCAATATGTCAGCGACGAAAGTAGGCAGTATCATGATACATTGTTGGAATATCTTACCGAGCTTGGTATCACGTTTGTAGAAAATCCAGGATTGGTGCGTGGACTTGATTACTACAATCAAACAGTTTTTGAATATTGGGACGCATCATCCGGTGCGCAAAATGCCATTGGTGGCGGTGGCCGCTACGATGGTTTAATAGAACTTTTGGGTGGCAAAGATACGCCAGGTGTAGGATTTGCTGGTGGTATGGAACGCATCATTTGGCACATGAAAGAAGCGGGCGTAAAAGTGCCAAATAAAGATCAGGTAGATGTATTTGTGGCTCAACTTGGACCTGAGGCAAAAAAGAAATGCCTGAGTTTAGTGTCTGCCCTTCGCGAACGCGGCGTGCACACTGTTGGTGCACTTGGTGAAGCGAGTTTAAAAAGCCAAATGCGCTTGGCAGACAAATTTGAAGCAAAATTCACTCTGCTGTTGGGTAAGTTAGAAGTAAAAGAGTCCACGATCATCTTGCGTGACATGAAAGCGGGGAAGCAGAAACAGATTGGGATTGATGAAGCCATACCGCAAATCATCGAAGCACTAGGCAAAGAAAACTTAGACACTTATGTGCTGAAAGATCATATGAAAGAAACAGCGGAGGATTAGCAAGTTGATTGAACGGCATCCATTGCTACAATCTTCAAAAGCACCATCATTTTTGGTATCTCATCCAAGGTGATTGGTGCACTCCCCCTTTTTGTTCATGCCTAGATATCATTCTTCTGCGCCTGCAGTTGGAGCTCTCATGCTTCTCCTTGTATCTATTGTAGGCTTACATCATTTAATGGAGGTAAGTGCCGCTCCTACGGCAACCGTATCTGTATCACCTGCAACAGGCATGGTGACGATTGGGCAACCAGTTGTGGTGAATGTATTGTTAAACACGGGTAATCAACCAGTGGCAGGCGTAGATATCACTATGTCCTATTCAGCCAGCCTTCAATTTGTCAGTGCCGATGCTACCGGCTCTGTATTTGACCAGGAAATTGCCCCTCCGGCACCAGATAGAAACGAGTTCCACTTTTCGCGCGTGAGTTTTGGAACTGGATATAATGGCTCCAATGGTCAGCTCATCAAGCTTACCTTTATGACCAAAACAGTTGGACCCGCTTCTATCACCATAAAATCTACCAGTGATGTTCTTGCGTATGACGATGCTGCGAATATTTTCCAAACAGCTAATAATGCATCATTCACTATTAAGGAAGTAGATGGTCCTGATATCGATGTGCAGAGAAATGGATCCAGTCTGCTTACCAATGCCACCATCAATTTTGGATCACAAATTATTAACACAGATGTGGATCAGGATTTTGTGATTGAAAATAAAGGAAATGAGCCACTAACGCTTACCACACAGGCCTCACCACCCACAGGGTTCACCATCCAAAAAAATTACGATGCTACCATTGCCCCAGGAGCGAAATCCACGTTTACCATTCGTACTCGTTCGGAAGCGCCGGGTACCAATACCTGGCCCATTACACTGGTCAGCAATGACGCAGATGAAAATCCATTTAGAATAACGGTGGGCTACACCTCCACCAATGTTCCAGAACCTGATCTTGAAATCACAGATGGTGTTTCTATTGTGCATACCGTCACAGGCTCTTTCATGATGATTACAGATGTAGGGAAAAATACCCAGAAGCCTATTCGCATCAGCAATATTGGAACTGCAACCTTAACCTTAGAAAGGCTCGTTTCGGCTCCGCAGCCATTTTCTATTATCACTGCACCGCTCCTTTCCATCCCTCCCGGAAGAAGCACCACCATGCTTGTTCGTTTTTCACCGTCTACTCCTGGCACATTTACATGGCCACTCACCCTTAACACGAATGTGAAGAAAAAAGAGAAGATTCTCTTGCTCATCAATGGAACGACAACAGGGAAAGCCGCGCCAGTTGCTGTCCTCCCACCCGCAGCTGCATCATCAGTACCTAACGTGCCAACGTCCGCAGCATCTGTTGCTACCACAACTCCATTGCCATCAGAAATTACGGTTGATCTCTGTGCGACGATGCAAATGGTAGATAACTATAATCCTATTGCAGGTGCCCTTGCCGCGTTTCTGGATGGTGCAAATGTGACCTTTGGTGATGTTCCAGGAGACTCTTGGTATGCCCGCTACTTGCGACCACTCATGGTTAGCGGGATTATTAGAGGCTATGCCAATGCAGATGGTACGCCAAGAGGTGTGTACGGAGGTGGTGATGGTTTGCGCTACGACCAAATTGCTAAAATCCTGGCACTTTCAACCAAGCAAAGCTTTGGCCCTCTGCAAGGCCAAAAACCCGCTAATGCTACCGCCGTTGGTCAATGGTCAGAAGTGTACGTGCTTTCTATGGAGCGCCTTGGCGTTCCGTTGTTCTCGCCAAATTTGAATGTAGGAAACTTTGCGTCACGCGCAGAGGCGGTATCGGCCATTGTGTCTGCGTTCCGTGTGCCTTCCAATGAACGCCCTGTACCATTCAGTGATGTTCCTGCCACGCATCCCTATGCAAGTTCTATTCGTGATGCAACAAACTACGGTATTGTTAGCGGTAACCCGGATGGAACATTCCGTCCTGATCAGCCATTAAATAGAGCTGAAATGGCAAAGATGACGGTCATCGCCATCCGCAGAGCATGTATTCAATAAGGGTTGGGGTTGGAGTTAGGGTTAGGAATGCTACCTCATAGTCATGCACATGAAGAGTCGGAGCCCTCACGCCGATTCTTCATTGTTTCTAACATCAATCTTGTTGGAAAATAATAGAAAGGAAAAGCGAGACACTATCAGCTTTCTTCTTTTAGAGAAGCCCCAAGCCCAACCCCAACAAGGTGACATATGAAAATCCGCATGCTACCCTTCCCTTACTTCCGATGCAGTCTCCACGCGGTATTATCATTGGCTTTGCCGTGTTGCTTCCGTGCATAGCGATTGGTTTTTTTGGATTTGAACGAACGCAGGGTTCACTCATTGCCATGCAATCTGCTGGGTTGCAGTGTGGCAACAGAATCTGCGATGGTACTGAGCGATGCGATACCTGTCCAAGAGATTGCGGCCAGTGTATCCAAATATGTGGAGATAAGCGTTGTACTGGTGATGAAACGTGTGACAATTGTAACTACGATTGTGGAGCATGTAGACCAGCCTGTGGCGATGGTGCCTGTAATGGTGCTGAAAACAGCAGTAGTTGTGAAACAGATTGCGGCGTGAGCCCCCCAAGGTGTGGTGATCGCATTTGTATTGGTCTTGAAAATTCTACCAACTGTCCCCGTGATTGTGGGTACCCGGAAGGTGCCTGTGGCGACGGTGCCTGTCTTTTGAACAAAGAAGATTGTAAAAGCTGTTCTGAAGATTGTGGAACCTGCGCTGAAGTGGAAGAGTTTTGTACTGGCTGTGAAGTGGATGGTTGTGATAAATGCCCTGCAACCTGTGGGGATAAAAAATGTAACGGATCTGAAACAGCTGAAAATTGTATACAAGATTGTAGTGCCCTAGCAGTAACTGTTGCAGCGTGCGGAGATGGCGCATGTAGTTCTGGAGAAACGTGCTCTAGTTGTGCCGGCGACTGCGGAGAATGTTCGCCGCGCTGTGGAGATGGGACTTGTGCCAACAATGAATCTAAACAGAACTGCCAATTGGATTGTGGTTACCTTGCGTTCTGTGGTGATAAAGCTTGCAACGGAAAAGAAAATACCTCGAACTGTTCGCAGGATTGCGGCGAACCACCCTCCTGTGGTGATAACCAGTGCAATGGAGCTGAAACATGTGATACCTGTAAACGCGATTGTGGGTCTTGTGCTGAAAAATTCTGTAATGGCGGTGGTTGCAAAGCAAGCCTTGGTGAAACATGCACCACTTGCCCAGGTGACTGTGGCGTTTGTGCGCAGGCATTCTGTAATGGCGGTGGCTGCCAGGAAAGTATTGGTGAAACATGTATTACGTGTTCTGATGATTGCGGAGCATGTGCTGCTCCAGTTGTAGTAGAAAAGCCTGTTGCGCCGCCAAGAGTAGAAGCTGCGCCACTACCTCCACCTCCTCCTCCACAAATCTTAGAACCAGTGCCAGAGCCTGATTCATTGGAAGCATTTTTTGGATCCATGAAAGCTACATTCTTTGGAATTTTGAACAATATTAAAGTGGTGTTAATTAAAGTATTGTCTGTTCTGCAATGGGTGGTAGAAAAAATTGGGAGCACCTTACTTGAGTTACTTCAACGCATACGGCGATAACACCCATTCTTCCCGTTCTGTTTTCTTTGTCTTTGCCATCTGCTTGTTTCTCCTTCTATGCATGTAACCGTTGTTATTCCGGCATTCAATGAAGAGCGCAGAATAGTGGATTGCCTTGAAGCATTCTGCCGTCAGCGAACGCCACATTCGTTTGATCTTATTATTGTAGATAATAATTCAACGGATCGTACGGCGGATATCGCCGCATCATTTTCAGATCGTTTGAATCTTGAGGTAGTTTTTGAAGAAAAAAATCGTCGTGGTGCTGCGCGCAAAGCGGGATTTGCTCAGGCCAAGGGTGATATTATTCTCTCTACAGATGCAGATTCTATTGTGCCTCCACATTGGATTTCTCGTCTTGTGTATGCCATTACTGCAGACAGTAAAACGGTTGGGGCTGTTGGCTGGACCCGTGTTGCTGATTGCTCTGTGCTCATTAATGTGTGTTCCACTCTGTACTTTTCCGTTTGCCCGTATGTATTACGGCTTTGGCATCGGCACCATTATTTTGATGGCAAAAACTTTGCGATTCGCAGGTCCGCTTATGAACAGTGCGGAGGCTTCAATCCAGATTTAGATGCCTATGAGGATATTGAACTCAGTAACCGTGTTGCACAATTGGGCAGAATTCGTTTTGTGCGACGCGCGGTGATTGAATCATCTGGCCGGCGATTTCAAAAAGGGTTTTTACGCGGCCTGTGGGATTATTTCAGCATGTACATCAGACAATTCTGGCTGCGTAAACAGAACGTGACCATGACGAACCTCGATTAATGTACATGCGTTTAATGTGAGCGCATTTACACATCTAGATTCTGAACACTCTTTGCATGTGTCTGGATGAATTTGCGGCGCGGGGCAACTTCGCTACCCATGAGGGTGGTGAAAATGGCATCGGCCTTTTCTGCATCATCAAGCGTCACACGGAACATTATGCGTGTTCCTGGATCCATGGTTGTTTCCCATAACTGCTCTGGGTTCATTTCTCCAAGACCTTTGTACCGCTGAATTTGTGGCTTGCGCTTAGATTTATCTTCCTTTTTCGCACCTTTGGTTTCTTCAGCAATTTCTTCTGCCTCTGTTTCCTTAGGCTCTTCCTCTTCGTCAGGTTCCATTTCTCCCTGGTCAAATCCCCACTCTTTTAAAATCGCATTTTTTTCATCATCACTGAACACGTAGCGCATGTCGCGTTCTTTTTGCATTTTGTAGAGCGGTGGGTTTGCGATATATAAATAACCACCATCAATCAACTCTGGGAAATATCTGTAGAACAATGTCAGCAGCAATGTGCGAATGTGCGCACCGTCCACATCAGCATCTGTCATAATGACTACGCGATGATACCGTAGCTTCCCCACATCTTTTGTTTCGCCAATACCCATACCTAGTGCAATAATCAAGGATTTTACTTCGTTGTTGGCAAGCATTTTATCCAAACGCGCTTGCTCAACGTTTAAGATTTTTCCACGCAGCGGCAAGATGGCCTGGAACTCACGCTTACGGCCTTGCTTGGCAGAACCACCAGCGGAGTCTCCCTCTACAATGAACAATTCACACTGCGCAGGATCGCGATTGCTGCAGTCAGCCAATTTTCCCGGCAAGGTCATACCTTCCAATGCACCTTTACGGATGACGGAATCACGGGCAGCGCGGGCAGCCATACGGGCGCGGGCAGCTAGCAAACACTTTCCAATAATATCTTTGGCTTCATTTGGATGCTCTTCCATGTATTCGGCTAGCTTCTCATTCACCACTGTTTCCACTGCTGTTTTCATTTCTGCGTTGCCTAATTTACCTTTGGTCTGTCCTTCAAACTGAGGATCTTTCAAGCGAACAGAAATGACAGCAGTTAATCCTTCGCGCACGTCATCGGCAGTCAGGTTTTCATCTTTCTCTTTCAAGATTCCATTGGTACGTGCATAGGCATTGATGGTTCTGGTGAGTGCTGCTTTGAAACCTGTTAAGTGGTGCCCACCTTCACCTGTGTGAATGTTGTTGGCAAAGCTGACCACGTGTTCTTGGAATGTTTGCGTGTACTGCATGGCAACTTCCACATAGCCATCTGGAGTATCACGTTCTAACCATACAGGTGAACCAATAGTTTCTTTGGCCTCATTTAAGTGTGAGACGTATGCCGCAATTCCTCCTTCAAAATGGAATCTATACAAACGCGGATACACTTGATCTTCTGCGGGCCGCTCCTTACGAGCATCAATAATAGCCAGCGTAATACCACGCGTGAGGTATGACTGTTGGCGGAAACGCGTCATGAGAATATCCAAGCTCCAGCCGAGCGTATCAAAAATAGTACCGTCTGGTACGAACGTAATTTTGGTGCCGCGCTTTTCGGTTTTACCTTCCGTTTTCATATCCACAGTCGGTTTTCCTTTAGCAAATTCCTGTGAGTAAATTTTTCCATCGCGGTACACCTCTGCTCGCAAATGTGTGGAAAGTGCGTTTACCACAGATGATCCCACTCCGTGCAATCCGCCGGATACTTTATAGCCGCTCGCATCCCCACCAAATTTTCCGCCGGCATGAAGGGTTGTCAGCACCACTTCCAGCGCCGGACGCTTTGTCGTTGGATGCAAATCGACAGGAATACCACGTCCGTTATCTTCCACGCTCACGCCGCCATCATCTTCCAATGTCACCGTAATAGAATCGGCATGGCCGGCCATGGCTTCATCAATAGAGTTATCCACAATTTCATACACCAAATGGTGCAATCCTCGTATATCCGTAGAACCGATATACATACCTGGGCGCTTACGAACTGGCTCCAGGCCTTCCAAAACTTGAATTTGCGATGCGGAATAATCGTTTTTAGTCATAGTAGGGAGATTTTAGAGAGGAATAGGAAAAGAGGCAATGCTCAGCTTTATCAATAGACACAGTTTTTGTTCAATTATTCTTAATCTTCTGATTGAGAATTTTTAGATCTTTCAAAAGCTGGGTGATCGCCGAAAATGGCACGGCCAAGTCTAAGATGGATGGAATGATTGCCAATAGGATTTCCTTCAATCCTCAAAAGGGTTGCAATGGCTTTGAGCTTTTGTCCGTGTGATTCGAGAGCACACTTTTCTTTTTGCCTCATGCAAGCCCATCTTTCGGGTGTGAATCTGGTGAGCAGATCCAACTGAATCTCCTGCCTACGTGTGTCTTCGTCAATCACAGTAAAAAGATGATGCTCACCGAATATGGCACGGCCCAGAGCAAGATGGACGGCGTGATTACCAACAGGGCCTCCTTCAATACCGAAAAGTGTGGCGATGGCTTTAAGTTTTCGTTCGTGTGATTCGAGAGCACACTTTTCTTTTTGCCTCATGCAAGCCCATCTTTCGGGTGTGAATCTGGTGAGCAGATCCAACTGAATCTCCTGCCTACGTGTGTCTTCGTCAATCACAGTAAAAAGATGATGCTCACCGAATATGGCACGGCCCAGAGCAAGATGGACAGCGTGAAAACAAACAGGATCTCCTTGAATTCCAAACAGGGTTGCAATGGCGTTGAGTTTTTTACCATGTGATGTCAGTGCTTTTTTTGCCTTTTGTTGCATAGAAGCCCAGGCTTGTGGCGTGAACCTGGTTCGAAGATCCGAAAAGATCTTCTCTTTGAGTTCAGCATCATGCATCACATTAAAAGCAGGATGGTCGCCGAAGATAATACGGCCGAGAGCAAGATGGATATGATGGTGACGTATAGGATTCCCCTCAATGCCGAAGAGCGTTGCGATAGCTTTGATTTTTTTAACATGTGATGTGAGTGCTATTTTTTCATTTGCCGGCATAGAAGCCCAGGTTTCAGGTGTGAAACGCTTTCTTAAATCTGCACCTATCACTTCACGATCCACAACATTAATTTTCTTTGGCATTTCTTCTTTCTCATATCCAAAAAGAATACCATCAATATCTTCCTCCCACTGTTTTAGATTATTAAAAATAATCCAATGCATTCCTGGCTTCTCCAGTAATTGTTCTTTTGTGTATCTCAAGAATACATCTCGAGCCCGCATGTGCTCACTTACAAATGTTGCTTCACCTACTTCATCGCAAATAAGAATTTGTTTTCCTAGTCGAGGTATTTCTACTAACACATAACTTTGCGTACGCATCATAGTTGGCAGATTCTTCCCATGTACAAGCACAATATCATCAGCAAAAATTCCTCTACGCTCCAAAGACACCATAAGTAACTGAAGCCGGGGCATCGTTTCACGTTCTCTCAAAGGCTCACCAAATTCACCTGCTTGTATTCCAGGTGATTCACCAGGCGGCAGAATAGTTTCTAGTAGTTGTACAACAAGTACTGGCAAATTACCCAGCATATCTGCTTCTGCATCCTGTGGATTTTCCATTAGCCGTACAAATCGCTCACGGGCAGCACCAAGTAATCCATCAATCGTATGAATGGTTTCTTCAGGTGCCAGTTTGATTAGTACTTCGCGCTCTAGCTCAAGAGGAGGCTTTTTGCCTTTCTCGGCACCTATTGCATCAACTATCCAGCGTTCCAATTTAATCAAATTATCCATTAATAGCCGGTGCGTTGCCTCTGTGCCTGCGTATGCTTTTACGGCTGCCTGGGCTCTTGCAATATATTCTCTACCTGTTGAGAGCTCTGCTTCTGTTAATGCATCAGGCGCTTTATGAATATTGGCCATATTGGTATATTAAGACTTAAATCAATTTTGTCAATGTATACGCAAGAGAATAAGCAATGTGATGACTTGCATTGAATTCAAGCCTCACCTACTATCTCGCAGCTCATGGCAATCTACGCAATCAAAGGCCGAGACGAATCTAATGATCGCATTCAACAGCGATTTAAAAAGCAGGTCCAGAAATCTGGCCTTTTAAAGCTATTGCGTGATCGTGGTCATTATAAGAAGCCACTCACACGTCGCTTGGCTCGCATGCGTGCGCTCAAGCGTGAAAGCTACCGCGCGGCTAATAAGAAAACACAGTTTTATTCAAACATGTAATTGATACTGCTACCTGGGTGGCGTTTTTGTCGTGTTTGAAAAATAGGGCGACTATCCCTTATCTATAGTAATCAGCCGCTATGCCTGGTGAACCGAGGGTTTAAACCCCATGTTAACTGACGAAGAAGCGACCTATATTATGAGAGGATAGTCACCAAAAATAAAATCACCTTTGTCAGCTTTTCCTCAGTTGTGCGTCATAGAATATACATTTTTACTTATATTTCCCCCACCGCACTATGGAAAACCGCGAGCACGACACAGAAGAATACGATTGGTCTCATACCGAACGAAAATGGGAAGGAAGATGGGATCAATTTACAGGCAAAGCCCAACAAGTTTGGGGCAATGTCACGAATGACTTTAGTGATGTTGCAAAAGGCAAAGTGAAAGAATACATGGGTCGCCTTAAAGAAAAGACCGGCGAAACCGACGAAGAGATTGAACGGAAAATAAATGAAGAAGAGCACGAAATGGCGGCTCGTTAACAACAACAATTCATCGGTCATGACAAATCAATCGGAGGGAAAGCCTCCGATTGATGATGAATACCCATCATTTTCTACCGCAGTAACTCCAGCGCCTTGCGCAGTGATGCATCGGGATCAGCCTCTGTATCTGCGACAACCAAATCTGGAATTATGCCGCCGGCACCATCTACACCGTGCTTATCAATACTGCGGCCGTTAGGAGTTTTCCATTCGCCGGTTGTCACTTTTAAGCTGGAACCCGCCAGGTCACCGCTGGTACTACCTTTTAAACTGTACACCGTTTGCACCGTGCCTTTGCCAAAGCTTTTTTCGCCAAGCACGCGCGCGCGGCCAGCATCCTGCAGTGCACCTGCCACAATTTCAGACGCACTCGCAGATCCTTTATTAATGAGCACAATCATCTTGATGTTTGGATCCAAAATCCGCTCATCATTAGTTAGTTCAATGTGATCTTTACCCTGTACATCATGAATGACGGAAAACACGGAACCCTTTGGTAAGAACGCGGACATCACGCGCTCAGAAGCATTTACTAAACCACCTGGATTATTGCGCAAATCGAGAATGAAACCCGTCGCCTTTTTTTCCGTGATCGTCTGAATGGTTTTACGGAATTGATCATTGGTAATTTTGCCAAATTGCTGCAGCTTTACGATAGCCACTGTCCCATTATAGGAGACATCTATTTCTGGAATGGAGACGTTATCGCGTGTTACATCAATAGTCATTTCTTTTTCTGCACGGATAATTTTGAGCTTGGCAACAGATCCTTTCGGTCCGCGCACTTTATCCACAGCCTCATCAAAGGATAATCCTTTTAACGTCACACCATTCACTTCAATTATTTGATCGCCTGGTTTCACGCCAGCTTTTTCAGCAGGGGAGCCCCTGAGCGGACTGACTACGAGAAGAATCGCTTCCCCGGCTGCGTTTTTCTTTTGTTCCACTTGCGCGCCAATTCCACTTACGTTTCCTTCAAAAATGGTGGCATTAAAGTTCTTTGTTTGTGCTGGTGGCATAAACACGGTGTATGGATCATTTGCACTATTCACCAAAGCCTCAGCCGCTTTAAATGTTGCGCCCTCCCGATCAAGCTTGTCTTTATAATAGTAATCGCGCTCCAAAATATCCCAAATAGCTTTGAAAAGTTGTTCACGTGACGTGTTGCTAGAACTGGTTGTAGGTGGATTAATGCGGATGGATGGCGCTACAACAGGCGTAGAAGCAGGCGGCCTAATTGCTTTGGTCACCGCACGTAACAGAATGGCCGATTCTTGTTTGCTGAGTGATGCAGCTACGCCAAAGCGTGCCCGGCCCGCAGCGGCTAACCACTTTTTTTCAATTGCCAAGTTCACGGCTTTTGCCAATTCTGATTCACTTTCTACGTCAGTAAATTCTGATGCACCCTTACTTGTCTGAAATTTGCCAAGAACCATAATTACCTGGAGCGCTTCACCACGCGTAATGGCTCTGTTTAAATGAAGCGGTGTCGTAAAAGCGCCTAATGCGCCGGCGTTATAAGCGGCTCGCACAGCTGGTAATTGTGATGCAGGGATACGTTCGCTATCAATTTTAGGATTCTCTTTGGTAACAGTAGTTATTTTTAAAGCAGATACTGCGGCAGCAATAAATTCACCACGTGTGATATATTGGACATCTGGCACTTGTGATGTTTCTTGGGCAAAACCTGGTGTAGGAGTAAGGCCACCAGTAAACAGTGCCACACAGGCAATCAAAGAAAAGAATTTGCGCATAGTTACATCTTATACATCTTCTACAGAAACGCACCTCTAAAGTCTGGAAAAAAATTCCCAACATGGCAGCGTAACGATCCTCACCAAAGCTCCACTATTCCATCACTTTACGCGTGACAAACGTATCGACAGAAATAATGCGTCCGCGCTCACGGATATTTTCTTTACGAAGAAACAAGAAACTCAATAGCCAAAAACCACCACCTACGTATAACAATGATGGAATGAGCAGCAAGGCAACGGCGTGAAGTAATGATTCCGGTGGAGCGCCAACCAAATCGCCCAAGGTGCGTGGGTTGCCCGGCAATGCTTTCGGCACGGAGACAAGGAAATTCGCCATGGTATGGAGCAGCGTGGCCATGGTGATACCGGTTAGCATCATTTGTGCCCTAAATGCATCGCGCTTTGGAATATAAAGCAAACGTTCAATGGCGCTGGATACATAGGCTTTATGGCCGGCCCCTTCAATATCCTTCAAGTACTGGCTGGCGTAGAGAGCAAGCCCTAGGTAGTAACCAAGCACACCGGTGGACACAATGTGCACCATGCTGGTAAGCACAGATCTACCGGCAACGTTGCCAATGAACCCGCTCCAGTTCACAATGTTTGATTGCAAATACTCGTTCACAAATCCTAAAAAGTAGCCTTGATTCAACACGTTCTCGGCAAAAGCAAACCCAATTGCCACAATAATGCCCATCTGCATCACGTCATCAATGCTCATGAAGATGTTCTTGCCTGTCTTGTGTAACACCCAATATTTACTGGCTTCTTCCATCAAGCCAATCACAAGGAAGCTAATGAAGAGTGACAGTAGGCCTGAGCCGGTGACAGATATTGTACCAAACCATTGCTGCACAAATTCGTCCACTGCGCTTTGGAAATCTTCCGGCACAATGCGGAAGAGAAAAAAATGCAGTTCTAATCTTCTGCGCCACAAGGCGTCATAAAAAAGAATAGGCGCTGTAGAAAGAATACCCGCAAAGAACATGAGGAGTACCGTTCCCAGCCGCTCGCGGTGATACTTTAAAAAGAGCGAAGCCCACACAATGGCAGGGATCAAAGCCACCACAATCGTGAGCAAATGTGCCAATCGCTGTTCGGGGGTATCATGCCAAAGCATATGAAGAGATAACCACAGGATGCACGAGCCAAGTACCGTTGCTTTTATGGGTGCTTCCCAAGCGTTAAATAACAGGCGCCATAAAATGATCAAGAGTAATACGCCCAAGCCCACCACGGCAGAACCTAATGCAGAACCCTGGATTAACAGGATGCTCCCTAACTGAACGATGGGAACCGAAAGTAGCGTTCCAAGGATTGCTGCAAATAGGTAATGATGCTTCTTATGCTTCAATCTGGACCGAATATCCAAACTCAGCAACACGGCAATTCCCGTCAGCACAAAAGCCGCTTGAACCACCGATGATGCCGTAAGGGAAATTTCAAATGTCATATCATATTATTATAGCATATTTTGTATGTTTTAGAAAGTGGCACCTTTGTTCAATTTAAGCGAAGATATGCCCGATACTACGGTTCCATATGTAGCGGCCTTATGCCCTACGCCTTACGCCTTGCTCCTCATTCCTTCTCACCCATGCCAGCCACTTCTTTAGATCATCCTTCGGCTCCGCTCAGGATGACATTTCAAAATTTCCTCTCCCTTTAGTTTATGCCAGCAACCTCTTTAAATCAGATTGTTTCCCTAGCAAAGCGCCGTGGATTTGTGTTTCCTGGGTCTGAGATTTACGGAGGATTGGCAAATAGCTGGGATTACGGCCCGCTTGGAACAGAGTTGAAAAATGCTATCCGAGACTGGTGGTGGGAACGGTTTGTACAAAAGCGCCAAGATATGGTTGGTATTGATGCAGCCATTGTGATGAACCCGAAGGTGTGGGTAGCCAGCGGTCACGTGGCTAATTTTAACGATGCGATGGTGGATTGTAAGCAGTGTCACGCGCATCATCGTGCGGATCACTTGATTGAAAACTTTGATGCGTCTGCCAAGGTGGAAGGAAAGACGCCACAAGAATTAACAGTCATCATCAAAGAGAAGAATATTCCGTGTCCAAACTGTGGCACAAAAGGCATGTTCACAGACGCACGAACGTTCAATCTTCTTTTCCGTACGCAATTGGGTGCAGTACAAGATGATGAAAAGAATCAGGATGTCTATTTGCGTGGTGAAATTGCGCAAGCCATGTTTGTGAACTTTAAGAACGTGCTGAATACCACACGCAAGCGTTTGCCGTTTGGTATTGCATCTGTTGGCAAGGCATTTAGAAATGAAATTACGCCCGGTAACTTTACGTTCAGAACCTTGGAATTCGATTTGATGGAATTTGAATATTTCATCCGCGAAGCTGATTGGGAGAAAACATTTGAATACTGGATGAGCGAACAGAAAGCGTGGCTGAAAGAAATTGGGTTTGATGATACTCGCTTGCGCATTCGTGAGCATGACAAAGAAGAACTTTCTCATTACAGCAAGCGCACGGCTGATATTGAATACAACACACCGTTTGGTGGCTGGAAGGAATTATTTGGCTGCGCGTATCGCACAGATTTCGATCTCAAGAATCACTCGGAACAATCAGGTCAAGATTTGCTGTATACGGATCCTGATACAGCTGAGAAATTTATTCCGCACGTGGTGGAGCCAACGTTTGGCCTGTCGCGTCTTACACTTATGACACTGTTGGAAGCATACGATGAAGAAAAGTTGGGAGAAGATGATGTGCGTACCGTGCTCCGGTTCCACCCGCGTATTGCGCCAGTTCAAGTAGCCATTCTTCCATTGAGTAAAAAAGAGAACTTGATTGAAAAATCTCAAGAGATTTATAAGATGCTCAGTGATCAGACGAATGTACGTTTGGATTTGGATGTCACGGGGTCCATCGGAAAGCGTTACCGCCGCCAGGATGAAATTGGCACACCTAAATGCATCACCGTTGATTTTGGAACACTAGGTGAAGATGACGCTCAAGGTACTAAAGACACCGTTACTATTCGTGACCGCGATACCTTGGAACAGATTCGAGTGCCGTTGAAAGAGTTGGCATCAGTATTAAAGGTCCAATAACTCAGCCGTCAACCATCTGATTTTTCAGCAGACAACAAGCGTATTTTTTGAAGTCCAATCATTTTTTTCGACTTATATTCAGTCCTGTTTTACTATTTCAGCCACTTCCCCCTCATTTTTATGGCTACACAAGAACAGTGTGCTTTGTCTCTTCAAGGTAGAGATTCTGGAGATGAAAGCGATCATCTTGATAACCAAGATTCATCAGATACTACTGAGCAGCCCAATGTTTATAATATTAAAGCAGAATTGGCAAAAATGTGCTGTGAAAGCGAAGCTCACAAATATGTTCAGAATGTTTAGTGGTGATATATCCTAGACACAGGCTTGCAAATAGGTAACAATACGCCATCACATCCAGCTGATCGCTGCGGTCCTGTCCTTCGATACGGCTCTCCGAGCCTACTCAGGATGACATCGTCATCCAAAGGAATCCTCCGCACCAGAGCGAATTGACGCCGGATGTTTGCCCCAAGGATTTCCTATCCATCGATCGTACCGACTCATTCTTCTTGGATTTTAGAGAGAAGTGACAATCGGCTTGCATCAAAAGATAAGGAATTCTGAAGGCATTCTCAATTTTCAATTTTACATTTTTCATTTCTTATCTATGCCCATCCCATCGGAACAAGAGCTGCTCGCTCAGGCCGTCCACTTTGGCCACCGCAAAGAAAAGTGGAACCCTAAAATGTCGCGTTTCCTGTTTGGTGTCCGTAAGGGCGTTCATATTTTTGATCTTCTCCAGACTCGTGAACGTTTAGAAGAAATGTGTGCCGCTATGAAGAAAATGCAGGTAGCAGGAAAGACCATTTTGTTTGTCTCTACCAAGCAACAAAGTATTCCGATGATTGAAAAGATTGCATCAGCATTGAACCAGCCTATGGTGACGAAAAAGTGGATTCCAGGTCTTCTCACCAATTGGCCAACCATTAAGCGCCGTCTTAAGTACTATTTGGATCTTCAACGCTCGTTCCAAACTGGTGAAGTAGAAAAGTACACCAAGAAGGAACAGACCGAGCTGCGCAAGAAACTGGCCAAGCTTGATACTGCGCTGGCGGGTGTGTCTAAAATGACAGGTTTGCCAGATGCCGTATTCATTCTTGATGCCGTACGTGACCGCGTTGCCGTGCTGGAAGCAGCAAAGTTAAAAATTCCATTGTTTGGTATTTGTGATTCCAATGCAGACCCGGATTACTTTACCAATTTTGTACCAGCCAATGATGATGCCGTTCACTCCATTGAATTACTTCTGAACACCATCGAATCTGAATTAAGTGATGGTAAGAAGAAAAATCATGCTGATATGCATGATGAAGATGAAGCATAAAAGTGATCAGAGATCAGCAAGTCAGTGATCAGTCTGGTTTGCCCACTGACCACTCGTCCATAATAATTTTCTCCCTAACCATTGTTCCCCTCTCCCTTATGACTCCAATTTCCGCCGCTGATGTTGCCGCTCTTCGCGCACGAACGGGTGTATCCATTCTTGCCTGCAAGCAAGCTTTGGATGAAGCCAATGGTGATATGGAAGCCGCTATAGATATTCTCCGCAAAAAAGGCATTGCTGGCGCTGTAAAAAAAGCTGATCGCGAGCAACATGAAGGTGCTATCTTTATTGCAGAAGATGGTTCTAAAGCAGCACTCGTTGTTGTGCGCTGTGAAACAGACTTTGTTGCACGTTCAGATTCCTTTTTGGAATTTGGCCGTACTATTGCAGACCATGTTCTTGCCGATGGTAAAGACAAGGCGCAGGCCATGATGGATACTCTTGTTCCAGAAGCTGTGCAAAAGCTTGGTGAAAACATTTCCATTGGAGAAGTCTTGGAAATGGCAGCACCGTCCGTTGGTACGTATGTTCACAGTAACCGCAAGATTGCTGTTATGGTTGGGCTGAATAAAGAAGGCATGAGTGATAAAGCTAAAGATGCATCTATGCATGCAGCGGCTATGAACCCAACCTATGTAAAACCAGATGATGTTCCGGTTGGTTCTGTTGAGCACGAACGCGAGATTTGGAAAGAGCAAATGAAGGACGATAAAAAGCCTGCAGAAATTTTGGAAAAAATTATGCTTGGCAAAGAGAAGAAATTCCGCGAGGAAAACTCCTTGCTCACGCAGCCATTTGTAAAAGAATCAACCATGACGGTTGGCCAATACCTTGGCGATGCAGGCGTGACGGAATATGTGCGCATCACGGTCTAATTAGTAGAAAAATACTCAAAGCGGGGTACAGTGCGTTCCATCATGCGCTTGTACTCCGCTTTTTTGGGTCTGATGCACAGTCTGCGATCACTCACTTTCTTTCAGTGGCTGATGATACTGAGCATTATTTGTTTGTGCATGCTACGGATTGCTTTTTTGGATTTGATGGAATTTAAATATGATGAACAAGAAGCACTTAGGCTTGTAGCCGCGCAATTTGAAACGCATCGTCCGGCTCAGATTGGATTGCCGTCGTCCGCGGGG
>Ga0163152_10002728_pt1 | contig 24297 bp, 21 predicted proteins | sample OliLakLV19MP8IB2_FD_148635 | JGI IMG/M metagenome (GOLD analysis project Ga0163152, IMG submission 148635) | Freshwater microbial mat bacterial communities from Lake Vanda, McMurdo Dry Valleys, Antarctica - Oligotrophic Lake LV.19.MP8.IB-2 | ecosystem: Environmental > Aquatic > Freshwater >...
GCCATAGGCTTTGCATGATTACACTCTTTTATTCTTTCCTTCTCTTACTGCACCCAATCCATCTATCGGTATCTGAAATTAATTACAACGAAAAGGATAAAGCATTACAAATTACTTCCCGGATTTTTTTAGATGACTTAGAATTATCGATTCAAAATCAGTTGAACAAACCTGGTCTTGATATTTTACAACCCGGCAAAGACCTCACGACAGAAAAACTAATTAGTGACTATGTTCTTCAGCGTCTTTCTGTGAAGCTTGATGGCAAACTTCAGAAGATGAATTTTCTAGGCTTCGAGCGGGAAGACCCGGCAATCATCTGCTACATAGAAATTGAGAACGTCAAAAAATTCAAAACCATAGAAGTAAAAAATGAAGTCATTATGGAAACCCATCATGATCAATCAAACTTGGTGCATGTAACATACAAAGGGCCGATAAAAAGCATGCGGCTTGTGCGTGAGAAACCTGCTGATACATTCACATTCAATCCAAAATAAATTAACTCTTAAAATTATGCGTCAAAAAATTGTTGCCGGCAACTGGAAAATGAACAAAACACTTGAAGAGACAGGCATCCTGACTTCAGAATTAATTGGCCTGGTAGGCGATGAAGTGAAAGGAAATGTAAAAGTAGTTTTATGCACCCCGTTTCCTTACTTATATCCCGTGAGGCAACAACTTGGCAGCAACAGCCGTATTTCAGTTGGCGCTCAAAATTGTAGCGAACATGATTCAGGTGCCTACACCGGTGAGACATCCGTTGCCATGTTAAAGTCAATGAACATTCCGTATGTTATTATTGGCCATAGTGAGCGCAGACAGTATTTTGGAGAAGATGGTAAGTTGCTTGCCACTAAAGTTGATAAAGCATTAGCGGCAGGATTAACTCCAATCTTTTGTTGTGGCGAGCCGCTTGAAATTCGCGAGAAAGGCACGCACGAACAATTAGTAAAACAACAGGTAGAAGAAAGTCTTTTTCATTTATCTGCGGAAGCATTGAAAAATGTAGTAGTCGCGTATGAACCCGTTTGGGCAATCGGCACAGGTAAAACCGCATCCTCGCAACAAGCGCAGGATATGCACGCAGTTATTCGTAAACATCTTGCATCGAAGTATGCCGCTGTTGCTGAAGACATTTCTATATTATATGGTGGTAGCGTAAAGGCCGACAATGCAAAAGAACTTTTCGCGTGCGCAGATGTAGATGGTGGATTAGTAGGGGGAGCTTCACTGAAGAGCAGAGAATTTGTAGAAATTGTTAAAGCAATTTGAAAATTTGATGATTGGTAAATTTGAAAATTGCCTGAGTAAAATTTCATTTTCAAATCATCAAATTGAAGCCGCAAATTAATCAACCATGTATTCTACCCGCCTTCAAGTAGTTTGTGACCCTGAGTTTTCAGAAATTCTGATGGCCGAAATTGGTGAGGTTGGGTTTGATACTTTTCTTGAAACAGAAACCGGATTTGAAGCCTATGTAGAAGGTGATGGTTTTGATCGCGAGCATCTAAATCAATTACTGGAAAAATATAAGGAAGTTCAACCGCTGGAATTTTCTCTTAGCCAGATTCCTAAAAAAAACTGGAATGAAGAGTGGGAAAAAAATGTAGAACCAATTGTTGTCGATGATCAGTGTCTTGTTCGCGCTTCCTTTCATATTATTGAAAAGAAATATCCTTACGAGATTATCATCACGCCAAAAATGTCGTTTGGCACTGGCCATCATCAAACTACCCATCTGATGATTAGTCGGCAAATGAAAATGAACCATCAAGGTAAACGCGTAATGGATGCGGGCTGTGGCACAGCCATTTTATCAATCATGGCGCGCAAACTTGGCGCCACTGAAATAGAAGCGTTTGATATTGACGAATGGAGTGTGATCAATGGTGTTGAGAATACAGAGCTTAATAATTGCTCATCCATTCATATTCAACAAGGTAAAATTGATGAAGTAGGGTTAACTGGTGAGTTTGATATTATCCTTGCCAACATCAACAAAAATATTTTGCTAGCCGAAATGCATCAGTATGCTTCATATCTTAAAAAAGATGGGCAATTATTGCTCAGCGGATTTTTTGCCGATGATATCCCAGACCTGAAAGTTGAAGCTTCAAAATTCAATCTTGAAGAAATAGCACGCGATGAACGCGAAACCTGGGGATGTTTGCTCTTTCAGAAATCTTAAAACAATACTGCCATACAATTCCCCCGCAGATTCCGTTAACTTAATGGAGTTTACCGATTAGTACATTCGCCATTTATTTACGAAATTTCAAGGTTTTTGGCCCAAATGAAGCAGGTTTTTACGTTCATTATTGCATTTCTGCTAACATGCACCGGAGCATTGGCCCAGGCGGGTGATGCCTATACCCATACTTTTCAGGATAGCGTCCGATTAGTTTTAGAGAACACCAGATCCACCGATGCCATGGCAGTAGCTGCCGCCTTTCAAACTGCCTGGTCATCGCTTGGCCCCGATCAGCAATTTAAAGTTCGCAGTCAGGCAAAGCAGATGAAGAAAAAGCGGTACAAACTAATTCCGCATTTAGTAAATTATTATGGGGCAATCGCTTCAGCTATTTCAATAGAAAATACAGATACTAATCGACTCAGCAATTACTTAACGGTTGCCGGAAAAGTTATAGAGAAAGATAACATCACGCAAGTCAATATCTTTTTTCAACAGAGTCGCGACTTCTTTGAGCACCATGCACTACAATTCGAAAAGTTTTTTCAACTCAATGTAAAAGATGATGATTATCAGTTCGATTACCTCGAACCAGTTTACGTTTCTGATACGGTGCAGATTTATGTAGATCAGCCTGTGGACACTTCGTGGTACAACGCACCGCAATGGCAACAACCAATTGTGCAGCCTGAGTTGTTCGGTCCGGTAATTACCTTTTCTAAACTTTCGTTGGATTTTATTACGCCCTACGATACGGTTGCGCTCACCAACACCAAAGGAGTCTTTTCTTTACGTGATAGACTTTTTGAAGGCGATGGCGGTCGGTTCGATTGGACAGCCGCTGGATTATCTTCCGACTCAGTTTACTACGATCTTAATAAATATAACTTCAAAACCACACAGCCCTATTTAAAAGCTGAGCAAGGAAGGTTAAGATACATTGGCAAATTAGCAACGAATGTGCCCGGCATTTTCGAATTCAGAAGCATCAATCACAAAACAAAAAAAACGGCCTCCTATCCAAGATTTAAATCCTACGAATCGAACATCGCTTTATTAGGCTTAGGATCAGATAAATTAAAATACCGAGGCGGATTCGGAATGCAAGGACACTCCATTAATAGCAACTCGATGGATGGCAGTCTTGCCACGATCGAAATTTATGGAGACACGGATAAAAAATTTAAAGCAACATCTTCGTCTTTCGGTTTTCAAGATTCTGTAATTGTTTCTACTCAGGCACATATCACGATTTATCAGGGAAACGATTCCATTGTACACCCGGCTATGCAGCTTCGCTACGATTACAACAATCAAAAGCTTGTGCTTGATAAAGGAAAAAGCCAATTGCGTAAGGCTCCGTTCTCCTCCTCGTATTTTGATATTGAGTTTACCGCAGACCGAATTGACTGGGATTTAAAATCTGATAGTTTAGCCATGTTTGTTCGTGGCAGTGGCAATGTGGCGCCCATGGTAATTGAATCCAACGACTTTTACGATCCCGAAGGATATCGTCAATTGGCAGGGCAAGGATTTAACTTTCATCCGCTAGCATTGGTGGTAAATCATGCAAATGAAATTGGAAGTAATGATTTCTATGTATATGATTTAGTAGTTGAGGGCAAACGAAGTTTACAAACTGCACGCATGGCGGCTGATTTTCTTTCCCAAAAAGGAATGATCAATTATGATGCGCAAAATGGAAAAATCCATGTTAAAGATAAGGCTGTGAATTTTTTACAAGCTGTAAAAGGATTTGCTGATTATGATAACTTAAAAATTCATTCTCTATCCGACACAATAGCCAATGCCATTCTCAGCTTTTCAACAGGACGCATGAATGTGTATGGCGTGGAAGAGTTTAATGTGAGTGACTCACTCAACGTAATTATCAAACCGGATAGCAGTCGCATAACGTTCCTGCAAAACCGCGACATAAAATTCAACGGAACCATCACAGCTGGTAATTTCGAAATCTCAGGTCGCGACTTTACACTAAAGTATGATAGCTTTTTCATAAACATGAATCACATCGACTCCATTCGTTTTTATGTGACTGAAAAAAATGGAACGCGTAGAAGAGTAAACAATTCGATGGTAGGTGCCGACTCTACTGCAGCTGCAGCCGGTGGCATGCAAGCCTCCTCCAATAAAACTTCGGGCACACTCTTTATCAATCGACCAGATAACAAATCGGGTAAAATAAAATATCCAAACTACCCGCGTTTAGATGCAACCGCTGGGGGAGTAATCTATTTCGATCGAAGCGAAGTATTAAATGGAGCCTACGATCGATCCGTGTTTTTTGTGGTGCCGCCTTTCAAACTAGATAGTTTGAATGATGCCGATCCGGGATCGATAAACTTCGAAGGCACTTTCGTCTCGAGTGGGATGTTCCCACGCTTCAAAGAAAAATTACACACGCAACCCGACAAGTCTTTAGGATTCACCCATACCGTTCCCGAATCGGGCTATCAATTGTATCAAGGTGAAGGAAAATTATTTGGTTCCATGTCGCTCGACAATGCAGGACTTCGATCGGCAGGAAAGATTGATTATTTAGCAGCTACTGTTGAATCGAGAGATTTTATTTTCTATCCCGACTCGGTGATTGGCCGTGGAAGTGTGGGTGAAATAAAAGAGAAAAAAATTGGTGCAGTCTTCTTCCCTCAAGTAAAGTTGGGCGACTACCAATTGAAGTGGCTACCAAAGCAGGATAAGATGCGTATTAAAAACCTGAAAGAGCCTTTCAGCTTATATGATAACACGGCCACGTTAGATGGAAACTTAATCGTTTCAAAAGCAGGTGTCGGTGGCGATGGAAGATTAAGCACCCGTGGCTCCGAAGTGCGATCGAAGGAAATGAGTTTCTCCGCTAAAGAATTAGGCGCGCGGCATGCACGCTTTGAAGTAAAAACCGGAAATCCTGAAAAGCCCGCATTAGCCGGGCGAAATGTAAAGCTTCAATTCAATTTGGATAAAAACTTTGCTACCGTTAGCCCAGAAGTAGCCGGAGAAGCTGCCATTGATTTTCCGTATGCACAGTTTAAAACTTCCATCCCTGAAGCGCGCTGGGATTTGACTACCCAAAAAATTACGATGAACAAAGGCGCTGATGTACCTCTGGAAGATTCCTATTTTTACACCACCCGTAAAGATCTTGATTCGTTGAGTTTCAATGCCGAACAAGCTGAGTATGACATCAAGACACAACAGCTTAAAGTAAGTGGTATTCCTTACATCATCGTTGCCGATGCAAAAATTACTCCTGAAAATAATCAGGTGTTGATTCTGGAGAATGCTAAGATTGGTCAATTAAAAAACACAATTATAGTATTAGACACCTTAAATGGATATCACCGCCTTACGGAAGGCGTGGTGGATATTATTTCGCGAAAGGAGTTTGCGGGTTACGCAACTTACCAATATGTGAATGCAGTAAACGACACGTTTGCCATTAAGATGACCGATTTTAGATTAGAACCCATCACCGAACAGACAAAAAATAAAAAGCAAAAAGGCAACGCCACCATGCAAACTGTTGCCAACGGAGCAGTAGTTGAATCAAATAATATTCTTGTATCGCCACGCATATTTTATAAAGGCGACATGACTATGTACGCTACAAAGCCGGCCTTGCAATTGCGCGGCTTTGTAAAAATGGATTTGAAAAAAATTAAAAATTATAATACCTGGCTTCAATACACACAAAGTGGTGATGAAAAAGATATCTATCTTAATTTTGATAACTCTATAACAGAAGAAGGTCGCAAGGCCGATGCCGGACTTCACTTTGCTGAGGATAATGATTTATACATCACATTTGTTTTCGACAAGAAAGATCCCAGCGATGAAGATTTCTTTACGCCAAGCGGGTCACTCTACTTCGATAAAGAAACTGGTGAATTTAAAATTGAAGATCGCCAGAAGGCAGCCGGAGAAAAACTGACCGGAAAAGTATTTGCTTACAACGAAGACAAGCAAGAAGTGCGCTTTGAAGGGCCGGTAAAATTTTTTACAGGTAGCAAAGATTTTAATCTTACTGCATCAGCACTGGGCTCGGGTAATCTGGAGACCAACGATATTAAAATGAATTCATTTGTAATGGTAGATATGAATGTGCCCAACACGGTTTATCAATTAATGGCCACTAACATTTTAGAAGTAATCCAAAATGAAGGCGTAAAAGAAGAAGGACTTGGTGATCCAACAGACTTACTTTACAAAATTGCTGATTTGGTTGGTGAGAAAGCGGTGAAGGATTATGAACAACGATCGCTGCAGAGTTATGTTTCTTTATCCACGGTGCCTGGTTTAGTGAAGCCGATTGTTCTTTCAAATACAAATTTGAAATGGTCGGAAGAAAATAAATCATTTTATAGTCAAGGAACTATTGGCGTTAGCCATATGGGGCGCTACGATATTAACGGAGCCTTTGAAGGTTTTATGGAAATAAAAAAGAATGAAGACGGAGCTCCTGTGTTTCATCTCTTTATAAAAGTCTCGCCTGATTCGTGGTTTTATTTTGGCATGGAAGACAATCGTCTAATGATTCATTCATCATTGGAAACTCTGAATGATTTTGTCATCAAGAAAAACAATGCAAGCAAAGCCAAAGTTGGTGAATTAGTTTTTATTCCAGGTTCAACGGAAGAAATATTGGCCTTCATTAATCGCTTTCGTCAAATCTACAATGGCCTGGAAGCTCCTTATGATCTTTCAAGTGGTGGCTCCGCTGCTAAAAAGAAAGAGAAGAAGAAAGATGAAGAGGATGATGGATTTTAAACTCATTTCTTGAGTGCAATTGCCAGAAGGCAGTAGTTTTTCTTTTGTCTGCCCGGTGAAGCGGATTTTGGTGCAGAGTAACAATTAACTGATAGATTGAAGTAACTGTTTCCTTTTCCGATCTACATTTTTTCCATGAAGGATCATGATTGGTGTGTATAGAAAATAGGCGCAACCTGAAATGAGCCCCGCCAGCCAGCTGTTAATAAAAATCAATGCAAGAAGAACGGAAATTGCGGGAACGATTGCCATTAGTGAGGTAGTTCGAATACTTGTTTTGGTATCAAAGACTTCGATCTCATTTAAATCAAGTTTCTCCGCTTGTTCAAGGGCATATCGATACATTAACATCAACACTAAGAAAACACACACCGCGCCAATGCCATAAATAATCATAAGTTGCCCAACGTCTTGGCTGCTAATCATACTAGTTATTTCTTCAAAAATGTTTTGTTCATTTATGAGATACGAAATAGGTATGAGAATAACATGTACAAGCCAATAGCAAATCCTGGTGCAAGCGCAATGGCTAATAAAACAAGTACGTCCATATCACGCAATTAAATAACTGAAAGCGATCTTAGAAAATAAATGCCTAAAACAAACAACACAATCCCACGCAGTAATGGGTTCTTCAGTACCACCCAGTTATCCTTATTGGAAAATACTAAAGCCGCAGATGCAACCAGGGCAATTCCCAATGTTAGTGTACCTGATAAGAGTAGTTGACTTGCGCCAGGTAGGTTAAGAAAGGCAAATACAATTCCAATGAGGGTTATCGCGCTGGCAATGTAAATGACTTTATAAAGGATTAATGAATACAAACTCGGTTTACACGTTGGCGGAAGTTGTACGCTTGTGAAAGCTAAAAGAAAATAACAGGCAGCCAGAGTTGAAAATCCGATCAGAAAAAATTCAACGGCCCCGGCATAATGAAAAATCTTAAAAAGAATTCCAACAACTCCAACAACCAAAGCGAGGATCTGAACTCTGGGTAGAATTTTGGTTCTAAGCAACGTGCCAAATTGTGAAGGGGAATTTTCGCTTTCCATAGACTTAGTTTTTAATGAAGCTAATTCAAAAAAAACTCTTGGCATAAAAAAAGCTCTGCTAAAAACTTAACAGGGCTCTATAAACAATTAAACGTTAGAATTAATCCTCCATCGAATCTTCAATATCATCAAGCTTGTCTGGTGTAAAACGGCCAGAGGTGGCATAAACGATTTTACCTTCCTTATCTAATACAAAAAAATAAGGGACGTCCTTTTTTTCAAAATCCAACGCCTCTTTATAGGTTTTCAATTCGCCTCTATAGAAAAGAATGTAAGGAAGTAATTGCGGGTCCACATTTTTAACTGCTTTCTTTTTAGCAGTACCTGTTGCTGCGGCATTTACTCCCGTAAACATCGGCACAAAATATACATTCACATCGTAACCCATCCCCGCCAATAACCCGGTTGCCTTTCTAATAAATTTATTGTACACCGGATTAAACCAGCTATTGAGTTCATCCTCTGATTTTTTTGAATAAGCCAGCCCGAGCAATGTGTACTTCCCTTTTGTATCGGTAGGGAGATTTATTTTTTTATCCTCTACGGTCTCTGCTTCCATGTCTGGAAACATTTTGCCGATCACCTGAGCACTCAGCAGTTGAGAAGTGAGTAATAAAAAAAGTATGGGTAGCAATTGTTTCTTCATAACATAATTTTTAATGATGAGCAAGGTACGAAAAACAAAAGCCATGCCTGAATAAGTTATCGTTGATTCTGGTTGTTAATCGAGGAATTTAGATACTCACGAACTATCGAAAGAAATTTAAACACATAGGCATATAGAAAACATAGTAATCATCAACCCTTTGTTCCTTATACACCTATGTGTTTCAAGTTTTATCTGTCATCAACTTAAACGCCCTTTCTAAATCTACATTGCCTCCGGTAAGAATAATCCCAACCTGTTGGCCTTTAAATCTTTCCTTCTCTTTTAATAAGGATGCAAGCGGCACTGCGCACGAAGGCTCAATAATTATTTTCATGCGCTCCCAAACCAGGCGCATGGCATCTACTATTTGTTCATCATTTGCTGTAATTACTTCGCTCACCAATTCATAAATGATTGGAAACGTTTTGTCTCCTAATGTTGTAAGTAAACCATCGGCAATAGTTTGCGATTGTGCCGGTTCAATTTTTCCTGTTTGCATGGAACGATAGGCATCATCCGACCCGGCTGGTTCGCCTGCAATAACTTTTGTTTGAGATGAATAATATTTTGACGTGGTAACATGGTGTCGATTGCAATTACAAAAACCGACTTCCGGTTTCTCTAAACATAATCAGTTAATGTAATAACCAAGTAAGAAAATGATAATAATATGAATGTCTTTTCTCAAATGGATTACTACATTTACATACAATCTAGACTATATGAAATCACAATTACCCCCCCCCCATAACAAGTTTAGTTTAATAGGTTCTATCCTTCTATGCCTTTTTGTTAGCAACAAAGTTCTCTCACAAAATGAATGTGGCACAGGCCCGCTTAAGGAAGATTATTTGGCCACTCAAAAATACGTGGGCAATAATAAGTACCTACTTGAAGTATTAAGTAAAAATGGCCTATACCTGCCCGAAGATTATTTTGACCAACTTGACACCAAAGGATTGTACAAAGGGAAAGATTTAAGCCTTAAAGATGTGCGCGATCCCAATACTTTTAAAAAACCTGACGAAAAAGAAACATCTCTTTCTGTTGGAAGAGGCGGCAGTCCGGGTACTACGTACTATGTACCGCTAAAAGTATGGGTCTATCAAACTAGTGCTGGCGTTCAGGCTGCCACACAAGCTGACGTTGAGCAAAGATTTAATGACCTTCAACAATTTTTTAGACAAAACGGAGTTCCTATTGAATTCTTCATTAAGTGTCCGATAAGCTTTATAACAAGCGATCAATATTTTAATATCAGTGAAGACGAGGAAGATGACATGTGGAGCGATTTCCGGGATACAAATGCTATGAATGTGCATATTGTAGGAGACGCTAACTTACAGGAGAATTTATAGATAAAACCTTACAAGTTGAGGTTATTGACATCTTAACAGGTAAGGTACTCATCCATAAAAATGAAACCTCCAGAGAGATAAATATTGATATGACTAAGTTTTCAAGTGGCTTCTATATTCTGAAATATTCGAATGATGGGAAAACGGTCACAAAAAAATTAATAAAAAAATGAAAACAATTATTAGTATTATGATAATGATGTGGGCTCTTCATCTTTCGGGGTGCAAAGAGCAGCCGATGGGTGAGCCACATGCATTGGCTCTTTACTTCTCGTTTGTAACGCCTGAAGACGGTGACTTTTTTGAATCGGATACTCGATACGATGTTAACGATGTTACTTTAGGCTGTCGGCTAGTCTATCAGTTCTATATGGTTGACAATAAAAGTATTTTTGAAACAAATACCCGTTCTTGCGAATCTATAATTGACTTTGGGAATGGCGACCAAGATACCTTGAAAGTAGAATGGTTTCCTAGCGTATATGGGGATGGTGATAACACAAGTACTGCGAGTGAACTTGAAAAGGTAATTTTTACCTACAATGGTGTAGCCATTGACACCTGGGATTTCGATCCGGATTTAGAATTTTTTTACGAGTTGGTAAGTCGAAATAATATAGGCAAAGGAACAGGTCTAAATAATAATCCAATTGTGATCAAACTACCTAAAACAGCAGATGAAGATGAGTTAGAGTAAATGTTAACTCGTCATCAACTTAAACGCCCTTTCTAAATCTACATTGCCTCCGGTAAGAATAATCCCAACCTGTTGGCCTTTAAATCTTTCCTTTTCTTTTAATAAGGATGCAAGCGGCACTGCGCACGAAGGCTCAATAATTATTTTCATGCGCTCCCAAACCAGGCGCATGGCATCTACTATTTGCTCATCATTTGCTGTAATTACTTCGCTCACCAATTCATAAATGATTGGAAACGTTTTGTCTCCTAATGTTGTAAGTAAACCATCGGCAATAGTTTGAGATTGTGCCGGTTCAATTTTTCCTGTTTGCATGGAACGATAGGCATCATCCGAGCCTGCAGGTTCACCTGCAATAACTTTGGTAGTTGGCGAAAAATGTTTTACTGCCAAAGCGGTTCCGCTCAACAATCCGCCACCCCCAACGGGTACTATGATGACATCTAACTCTTTTACTTCATCTAATAATTCCATGGTTGCTGTTGCCTGCCCCGCCATAACAGCATAATTATTAAAAGGATGAATTTCAGTTGCTCCGGTTTTTTTAATTACCTCAGCCAAAGTTGATTCACGTGCGGCCAGTGTTGGTTCACATTCAAAAATTTCGCCACCATACCCGCGCACGCCACGTTTTTTTATTTCAGGAGCTGTGCGTGGCATTACAATGTAAGCGCGCACACCTAAAATTTTTGCAGCGCGCGCTAATGCTTGCGCATGATTTCCTGAAGAGTGTGTAGCCAATCCGTTCGCTAACTGATCTTGCGTTAAACTTAATGCCGCATTCATGGCACCACGAGCTTTAAAGGCGCCTACTTTTTGAAAGTTCTCGCATTTAAAAAATACCTGACAACCCGTTTCGTCATCAATACTCTGGCAAGTCATTACCGGGGTGTGATGGATATAAGACTTAATTCGTTCCTGCGCGCTGAGGAGATCTTCCTTTGTGATTTTCATAATCTATTTTTCGAACTCAATTATATACTCCGACATGTATTCACTTTGAAATCCGGCCTCATTGGTAAACATATCTTTAAAAAATAATCGTGCCCGTTTGCCTAATCGCACACACGTGTATTTGTTCTCGATGTCTTCCGGTGTATTCATCGGTTGAAGCGATGGGTACCAAAGGGTGTGGCCGGGCTTATCTAAAACTTGTTGGGGTTTAGTCCACTGCTGGGCGTTATCTCCCGCCCCTAAATCTTTATTGAAGTTGAACGAAATATAAATCGCACTACCTACCCACGAAGAGCTTTCCACTCGTCCCATCATCATAACCCAGCAATTCAAGTGGGTATTCCAACTGACAGATGGGCCCCAATGAAATTTCTTGTCGGGTGCCGAGGCTGGACCACCGCCTTCGCCCATCGGTATCTGCAACGAAGCAACCGGAGAACCAAAGCCATCAGGCAATGCGTTAAATCCTTCTCCATCCCATCGTCTTGCTTTACCAACAGGATTATCTAAATCTGACAATTTGATTCGAGCCACACTAATACACTGCCCACTCCATTCCTTGGCGGGATCGTAACTCGCGGAATCATAAACTCCCGGGTAACCATACTCACCATAAAATAAGTACAGATACTCACCGCTGGCTACAGCCGATGGATCGCCCACGCCACCTGCAAACGTGTTGGACGTGTTATGTGGTTTTAAAATCATTCGTGGCTGCAGGTCTTCAATAAAAATTCCGCGGTTATCCCAACTATAACCCCCGTTGGTTGATTTCATAATGCCGATGCGACAAACGGCTGCTGTTGAGGTAGTGCCAGTTAGCCCTTGTGGCCAGTATTTGTAAATGTAACCCTGACCGGTTTGTTCATTGTAAGGAAAATTTTGTGGATAGTTTTCATTGTGATAAACCGCATACAACGTTTTGCCGGAAGCATCTTTTGAATCCTGATAAACTGTTTCAAACCATACAGCCCCATGCAATCCTTCTTCAGTAGGCTTTACATTTTTAGGCATGTTGGGCATAATCAACTCTTCATACTTGCGCGAAAAAGCTTCATCGGCATGAGCGCCATCGCCAAATCTTAAATTATCAGAATAGCCCCACAAGGTATCTTCACCGTATTTGCCTGGAAAAATCCTAAACGTATCCGCTATCCAAACTTCGGCCATGTTGCAATCCACAAAAGATTTAAACAAAAATTTGTCTGTGGCCGTCAACTTAAATGTGGGTGTGCTTTCCTTGTCACTATTCGTGCAGGCGAACGCGCTGAAGAGTATGATTAAAAGTGCTCCATAAATTTTAAGATCTACTTTCGTTTTCATATTCGGTTTGTTAGTTAGGTGCTGATTATAATACCCATTTTACTTTCTGAGCAATTGGCCTTCTTCTTCCATCAGGTACACTCCCTTTTGGCATTCCCACGTGCATAAATCCACACAGTTTATCATCCACACCTAATCCAAAAAAAGCTTTTGCTTCGTCAAAATTAGTAATCCCGCCCGTACTTAAATAGCATCCCACGCCATAAGCAGTGGCTGTTAAATACATATTTTGTATCGCACAGAAAACGGCTCCCAGTTCTTCCCATTCAGGCAATCGTTTTGCATCATCGCGCTTCATTCCCACAGCAATAATATGCGATGATTCCTGTGGTTTGGTTTTTAGTGACATGTATTTGTCTTCCCTAAATGTATTATCGGCTTTGGTCACTTGCCTATAACATTCACTTTGAAACTCTGCCAGGGTTGTGAGTCCACTTCCTGTAAAGACTACAAACCGCCAAGGTTCTGTTTGTTTATGATTAGGTGCCCAGTTGGCATTCTCCAGCATTTGTTCAATCACCCATTGTGGCACGGGTTCTCCGGTATAGTCTTTTGGAAAAACTGACCTGCGCGAACACATTAATAGATTTATTTCTTTTTGATTAAAAGTCATTCGTATTGTTTTTTGGCTAATTTAACTTTTGAATCCCAAATTGTCTGTATGTGGAAATATCTTGGCTTGGCGGCATTGATCTCTTCTTGCTCACCTCTTTATGTGCCTAACACGCGCAACATTCCGCTCTTTCGCGAGCAAGGTGAATTTCAGGGAACTGTTTATGTCTCCACCGGCATTGAGGCCCAGTTGGCTTATGCGGTAAGCGACAATATTGCCGTTATGACCAACACGTCATTCATTAGCGAAAAAAAACCCGAACAAGATTATACCCGCTCGCACAAATTTGCTGAAGTTGGCATCGGTTATTATCAGGTTACTAGAAAATACCGCGCTGAACTCTTTGTGGGTTATGGTCTCGGAAAAGAAACGAGCTTCGCGCAGTATTCCTTCTTTACGCCCTTCTTCAGTCAGAAAGATTTAGTAGCCACTGCTATTTATAACAGAATTTTCATTCAGCCAACTATTAGCACCAATGGGCGAGGTTTTAATCTTGCCTTTACTCCACGACTTTCTTTTGTCGACTTTACAAAATTTACTTCAAACGATAACAATCCTGCAAATAAAGAAGTTACTGTAAAACCGGACGAGAAATATCATTTATTTTTTGAGCCCGCCCTTACAGGCAAATTTCCGATTGTCGGAAATCTGCAAGGTGTATTTCAACTTGGGTTGAACGTACCCTTGCCTACTGAGGTGTACTTCGATTATGTTCCCATACAATTTTCTATTGGCATTCAACTAAACACCGGAAGCCTACGCACGCGTGTATATTAAACGCGAACTCGATCTTATGTTGGGCTGGTGGATTATGACTATTAGAAGAACGCGTTGGAGAGGGGAATGCTTGAATTAGGTTTTGCATATAGAGGATGTATAGGCAATGCTTATATTAGGATGTTACAAGCAACCCGAGTACGACCGACAGAATAAGATTGACGAAGGGTTTAAAACCAACCGCACATTTTAGCACATCTGGTTTTTCCCGACACTAAAGCCAACACAACAAAACCAAAAGAGCTAAAATTTTCCCACCGCACAACTCAGTGACAACTATTTTGACAACAACGAATACGACCGACTTGGTGGGAATAGTAAATCCAGCGCGTTGGGTTTTATTTTAAAAATGGGACCTTTCTCGACAACGCTTCCCGTTGACTTTCTTTTAATCAAGTGGTCAAGTGTAATAATCCCTTGCTCTAAGAGAATATCAAACTGTGAGACAATTGGCTTCTTAGTATGTTCGACTTTCTTATATTGAAAATGTTCTACGCCACCTATCGTAATTGAATCGGCAGCAATCCAAAAAGTTTCATTATGCTTTTCAAGCAGACGTTTATGTAATGTTTCTAAGCCCCAGATAACAAAATCTCCAATACTTGATTTATCTGAATTTTCAATCAGTTGACTGATTTCACTATTCATTTTGAGTTTGAGACCTTGGGAATTTCTTACAAGAGTTGAAACGGTACAATACAATTTGAAATCATCTCCACGATTGTATCCGAAAGCGATAAGTATTTCCGAAGAACTTTTGAATTTGCTCAAATTCCAATCAGGAACTTGTGCAAATAAATTTTTTCGATTACCTCGTTTATCACGGTATGATTTCAATTCAATCCCTTTATAATCTGGTTTCTTTGACGAATTAATATCAATTCCCAAAAGTGTTTCAAGTGTTCTTCCGATTGCAGTGTCGGCTTGTAACATTGCCGGAACAGATCCCTTTGCAGCAATTTTATTTAAGAGAATCAATAGCTCATCTGCAATTTCGTTGGAAATTTGATTCACCTCATTAACCAAATCCTGTAGCGGGTTTGAAATTTCACTATCAATTAATTTCTGTAAATCAAGTTGAGTAATATTCAAAACATACAACCTATTTTCAAAAGCAATGATTCCTAAAATATCATTTGCCTTAGAGTATGCTCCCAATCCTTTGAACCAAATTCTGGGATCTCCTTTTTTAGTATTCGGACGATACAATGAAGCAACTGAGTTTATTAATCCATTAGAGTCAATTAAAAGTGAGGCTATTTGAATTTTACTTTCTTGACCTTGTTTCTGCAATTCAAAATCGTGGATATTATTGCCTTTTAAATAAGTTCTTACCGAACCTGTAGCATCCATAATTGACTTTTCAAGTCCAGTCCCAGTTGGCTCTATCAGACAAAGTTCAACAGATTTTTCAGTTAGAATTTTTATCCTATTTATTTCATTGGTAGAAAGTTGTCTCATTATGCCTTATAACATTGAATAATCACTTCTCTAATTAATGGCTCAGCAAAGTCAATGATAAACTCCTCATCGTTGACTGACATTAAATATTCTCCTAATTTATTATGAGCAATACTTGACCTTACACGATAAACCCAATAAGCTATAACTTTAGGTACAATTTCATTGAATCTATTATTTCCAATTACACTATTAATATTTACTTGGCTAAAACTTCCTTTGCCAACAATGGTATCGAATTGATTTTTTTGTTTTATTGGATTACTGTCCTTTCCATATTCATAGAATATTGAATCAGCAATAGATTTAAATCCGATTACATTATCCAAAAAGGGCACAAAACTGCCGCAATCCAATTTAAGCTCGAATAAAGATTTCAATCTTTCAATATCCTCTCTATTATAATCTTTCAACGCCCTGCTTATCTCTTTCTCTCTATTACCAGCGTTTAAGAGAGAATTAATCTTCACAGCAGTATGCATGTCAAATTGCATCTCAATTAGATGATATAATTTGAGAAATCTATTAAATGGATTCGTTTCAACTAGTATTAATTCTAATGTATCTAAATAAAAATCTCTATCAATCTTTACATCTTTTATTGCTTGTAGTTGATTGTAACTCTTAGTTTTTGAAAAAATATTATTAGGCAAATCTTCCATGTGAAAATAACCACCCCATATTGGTGATTTCTTTTTGTAATCGTCCAGATAAACTTTCAATTTTTCTTTTGAAATAACAACATAGTCATGAATGAATTTGTATTGACTTTCTTGGATTGTCTCGGTAGGCGTTTCAATTAAAAAGGAACAATAGGCTATTTCATTCAAACTATTAATCTCAACTGATTGGCTTTTCTCAAAGAAATAAATTTGACCAAATTCATCTGATTGTTCGTTAACAATTCTGATCGAAGTTGCCCTATCAAAATGAAATGATACTTTGATAGGCAAATAGCAAAATCCATTGATGCAAATTCTCCCTTCTACATCTTCTACAATATGTTTGCTAGTCTCAGGTAAGGGGAATAGAGCGGAGAGGCATTTTTTTATTTCTTCTTTATTCGTCATAAATCTGAAGAACTAATTATCCAACACTCTTTAATGGGTTGTTCTCCTTCGTACCTAAAATATTCCACGAAGGCAGAGGTTAATAATTTTCTTGTCGCAAATCCAACATTATACTTTTTGGAAATAGCCTCATTAGATAGTATTTCATATAAATCCTTCAGGTTTAAGACATCCTCTCCATTACTCTTTGTCCTTAATTCCTCAAGCAATCTATCAATGGATTCACTTACTATTATTTCCCTTCTATCATTACTTGAAAAACTTTTTACTGCTGCGAAAAAAGATTGAATTACATTTGCATCGGCAAACCAATTACGATATTTAGCCTGATCTGAGTGATCACAAATCCGAAATAATTGTTCATCTAATAAGCAATATTTCTGCAAGGTGTTTGTAAATTTGAAAAAGGATTCAGATAGAAATTCTTCATCAGAATCCAACATATCCGATTCAATCATTCTCTCAGCAACAATATTATCCTTATCAACTTCTGGCGATTTCGTAAGATAACTTTTGTATGAAGTTACTAATCTCTCAAAAGGAAATTCTTTAGCCTTTGCTCTCCTGTCTTCATTCTTTTCTTCCAATAGAATTAACCCATCAACTCTTTTGATTAAGGTTTCTCTCATCGTAATAAATAGCAATTCAATTTGATGCCTCATCGACATTGGTTTTTGCCCAGAGTTAAGCACAATCAAGCGATAGATTAAATGCTTTATATCTTCTTCGAACCAGATCTCCAATAGTAATTTTTGATTATTATTTAATGTCATTTTGGATTTAATATCATTTATGATATAGGTTCTTTGTAATCCATCTAAAATGTAAATTTTATCGGTTAGAGAGACTAATATATCAACTATTTTGGTTGACTCTTTTTGTTCAAGCAATGTTTCAAATTGCTTTACTGACGAAGGTTCAACAGCTAAGGTGATTGTAGGAATCAAAGTCCCTTTCTCAATATCTCTTTTAAGACGATTATAACCTTTATGTTTTTCTCTTTTTCTTTGAATTTCAAAACGATCAAAATCCTTTCCGACTAAATCTAAATACTCATTAATATTTATTTGAGCATAAAGTATATTAGTATTAGTTCTAAAATCTTTAGTGTATCCTATTATTTCAAATGATCTCATATTTTTTATTTAATATTCTTCAAGATTTCTAAAGCAACAGCACGAGCCATTAGTGGCGGAACTGCGTTGCCAACTAATGTAAATTGTGGTACTTCGAATTTTCTTTTATTACCTCCTGTTGAACGCTTGCCCTGAAATACAAATGAGTCATCAAAAGACTGCAATCTCGCCATTTCACGAACAGTTAAGGCTCTCGGACTTGAGAAATGAATGTAGTCATCTGGTATAGTCATTACCGTTGGACTCTGAGAATCTGGCTTTAAAACATTATAGTTTCGTTTTTCAGAATCAAGACCGATTTTCTTTAGTTCTTTCTTTGCGGAATTATAATCACCAGTATTCAAAATGACCTCTAAACGTTTTAACACATCATCATTTTGGTTACTTGTCTTGTGGTTATGTAATGGTGCAACAATGTGGGTTAATATATTTTCTAATTCTTCATGTGTTCTTACATAAAAGGGATTTTTAGCATTAGAGAACCTGCCATTTAAACGACCTTTTTTCGACCATTCTGAATAAGTCAAGCCCTTTTTATCATCTGGCTTTCCTTCAACGGTTCTTTTCTTAATCAAGGCTATCATTTTTTCAGTCGTTCCATTGTATTTCGACTTTAAATCAACCGTTTCGTAATCAAATTTTTCATCATCATTACCAACAAAATCCAAATCATACAGGGCTTCAAAAACAGTAACCTTCTCTTTCCCACTTACGGTTGGTGGGACTGCCTTAATTAATTTCTGGTCTTTCCGACAACCTATAAATAGCACCCGTTCACGATTTTGAGGCACGCCATAGTTTGAAGCTAATGCAACAAATGGCTGCTCAATATTGTACAGCCTAATGTGAGATAGAATTCCCTCAAACTCATTTTCAGATTTTGCTGCAATAACAAAAGGTTTAAGACCTTGGATGCATTCCTCGAATGAATAATTATAAATCTCTAAGGCAAAAATGATTTCCTGAATTTCATTTTGAAATGCTTTAGCTGGCTTCAATTTATTAAACGACTCTTGAATCTGTTCAATGATAGAATCCGATTCTATAGAAGTTAAAAATGAATCAAATTTTTCGGCAAAGAAATCATTGTCCAGATCGCTATGAGCCTTTTCTAAAATCACTTTCTTTCTAACGTATGCCAATTCTTTGCTTCGCTTCAATAAGTTAAAGCCGTGGCGAATGGTATTAATGTTTACGTCTGTCTTGCTTGTTTTATAGTCAGCAATTTTTGGGGTTAGTAAACGAAATTTATTTTCTATAATCTGAATGTAGCTTTCTCTTAACTTCTCAAGTTCCTTTTCCGATGCTGATTCAAACTGCATACGTAAATTATAGCAATCCAACGTGAAAGATTTTTCCTTTTCAGCAATTCTAAGCTTAGCTAAAAAATGAACTAACTGATGAAATTCCTTTAAATCGACTATTGATTTTATCTCTTGTAAAATCATTTCCTTTATTTTGCCGCTCTCTTTTGTAAGGATTCCTTTTACATTCTCCATTACAAAATACTTTGGTCGAAGTACACGAATAACATTTAGGTAGTGAGCAAACAAGTCATCCTTTTTGTCAAACTTCTTACGTTTTCCAGCTAAACTGAAACTCTGACAAGGTGGGCCACCGCAGACAACATCTACATGCTGACCTTTTAACTTTTTCAAAAAGTTATCTAAAAAATCGGGCTCTGTTATATCTTGACGTAAAAACTCAGCATCCATTCCAAGTTGATAATTATAACGAGCAAGATGAGTTAACTCACAATTCTCATTAATATCACTACCCAACAAAAAATCAAAATATCTATTTCCTTCTTCAGCTTGTAAAAAGCCCTCGCTAAAACCACCAGCACCGGCAAATAAATCAACAAAAGTTGTTTTTGTTTTACCTTCATACTCAGCAGTATTCTCACAGACAATCTTAATATCAGTGTTTACTTTTCGCCCATTAACTAAGGACAAGATTTTATTTTTGACCTTTTTATCTGTAAAGTGAGAATGCGGGACTGCATCAAAATATTTCTCGACCTCTTGTTTTAAAAATGACAAAAATTTGTTGATGGACTTGTGACTGTATTCTGTGTCTTTGACAATTTGATTTTTACTATTCCAATCCTTTTTAGAAATCTTTTCACCAGTGGCGACTTTTACTTGGACATCTTTCTGCCTGATAACGAGGTGTATCGGAAACCTTTTACTTTTATCGGCTTTATCGAGGTAAAACTTGACATTTATCATATGGCGGACATTTTTACGGACACGGACAAATTTACGGACAAATGCGAAACCAACAAGAAGAAGTCAATAATTATTCCCACCGCTCAAAGCACACACATTTGCAATTCGCACAAACCATCGTACTATCCAAAAATTGCAAATGAGTATGCTTTCCCACCCACTAGACCAATATATATCCACAGTTTACACCACGGACAAAGAAGCGGGCAGCTTGTAACAAAATGTTTATGCCAGCTTGGGGTTCAGTGTTGCTATCAAGTTTAGTTTTCTTAATTTTGTTCAGCAACGGGGGACAAAAACGCGCTTCGAAAGCCGTAGCCGTCACAAACATAAACGTTAGCAGCGATTTTTATTTTTGGACAGAGTGGAGTACAACGACAAGAATAACGTTTACGCACTAAATCTAAAAGGTGACGTAATACACGCATCAGAGGCCAATAGCGGTCGACAGGGATACTATTGTCTTGGCTGCAAAAAGGAAATGCAAGCTGTTAGGTCCAAAAAATCAGATCGCATTGACTATTTCAGACACGACTCAAAAAATGTTGTTAGCGAATCTAAGTGTACATATAGTGACGAGACTTATCGGCACAAACTTGCCAAGGAAATACTTCAAAGACTAAAAAGAATAAAAGTACCATCGGTTTATAAGTATCCACCCAAAAACCAAGAAGGCTTAGCGAACCTGTTAGAGGAATCAAAATACATTGAAGCTGCCCACGTTGGAGTAGAACTCACTTTTTATGAGGACGAGTCAGGAGTAATTCACTATGGAAGCCACAAAGACGTTGACTCGCGTTTTTTAATAGTTCGTCCAGACATAATATTTTTTAATAACAAGAAGGAGCCAATTCTATTTATTGAAATTGTTGTTTCTCATGGAATAAAAAGTGATAAATTAGTCAAACTAAAGCGTTTAGGAATAGACACAGTCCAAGTAAGAATTCCCAAAGACTCACCAGAAAGCATTGAAAAGAATTTTCATGTAACGGATAAAATAAAATGGATTTATAACAATGTCGAAGAAAGGACTGAATACGTACCAATTACCACATCAAATTCAAAGGGAGTTTCACCAATTGATGAACTCCAAAGAAAACTTCAAGAAGAATCTCTCACATGCCGAACAGCAGAAATTGGAAACCTTATACGCGCAATTAAAAGATGTTTGGAATCAAAACCTTATAGAGAATCTGAAGACGAGCTTAGAGAACAAATATCGAGAACTACGAGAAATACAGACACTCATAGATCAGGACTGGATAAAATACGAGAAGATTGTAGAAGCAGAGTTAAAGGAAGATATAAGACAGAAATCGATAAGATTAACTCAAGCAATCTCCAAGTTGAAAGAGGAACAGAACAACTTGAACAAAAGCATTCAAACTTGGAAACCAGATATTATAGAAAGAGAAACGAAATTGCAAGCAAGGATAAAGAACTTGGACTCGGAATCAAGGCAAAAATTCAGGGAAGCACAGGAGCAGGAGAAACTATTGAAGAAAGAAAAAGACGAATCATTAGAGATAGAAACAAAGCAATCAGAGATTTTGAATCAGCAGAAAAAGAAATTTACGAGAATCAGGAAGGAGTACTCCGAGATATTGAAAGAACAAGAAATCGAATCAGAGAAATCATCGCTTCAAGAGCAACCATACCGACAAAATTTGAACAACTTGAAAGAACGACTTCAGACGAATTTAAAGTACTTGCGGACAGTGAAACAAATGAAATCGACCGGATTGCAACAGAAACGGAAGACGAACCAAAACTCTTTGGCCAATCTGAGAAAGGAATTAGATCAGAATTTGAAGGACTACGAATCAAATCTGCTGACACAATTAAGAAAAGAGATGGTAGCGGACATAACGAATTGTCCAGAGGACTTGCTCACTTACTTCAGACAAGGGGACGACTCCTCGATTTCGAAAAAGATTACCTTACTTTTAAACGAAACCGAGAAGCTTGGGATAGCTTTAACAAAGGGGCTTACAAAAATTGGACAGACTAAAGAGCGGTTTATTGAAAGGATGGAGAAAAATAAAAACCGCTGCTAACAAAATGTTTCTGCAATGGTGAGGTGTAAGCTATAAGTTTTTATCTTCGTTCCACGTTTGGTTTCGTGGGTCAGGACGCAGCTTCGAAAACCGCAGCCGTCATAAACACAGGTCGTTGTGAGCAATTGAAAACCTAAAATGACAAGGAAAGAATTTATAAGAATTTGCGGAATACTCGGCATAGGATTACCACTACAAGCTTCGTTACTCTCCTTTAATAAGGATGATGGAAATGGTATTAAGTTTTCTGGAAAAGTGATAATTATTGGAGCTGGAGCTGGAGGGCTTTCTGCTGGGTATTTACTTCAACAACAAGGAATTGATTTTGTAATTTTAGAAGCTTCTTCAATGTATGGCGGTAGAATGAAAATCAATACTGATTTTGCGGATTTTCCAATTCCTTTGGGAGCCGAATGGTTAGAAACGAAAACTAATATTTTCCAAAAAATAGTTAATGATTCTTCGATTTCAGTTAATGTAGAAACTATTCCAGATACACCTGACAGAAAATTCGTGAATTCTTCTTGGTTTAGTTTTTTTGACGAATATATTGTGCCCTCCATTTCTGACAAAATTGAATACAATACAGTAGTTGAATCTATAGACTATTCCAGAAACCAAGTTATCGTTAATACACAAAGTGGACATTGTATTGCGGATAAAGTGATAGTATCAGTTCCGCTTAAAATTCTTCAAGATGGAGATATCGATTTTATTCCAAGCTTGCCACAAGACAAACAAGATGCCATAAATGGTAGTATTATATGGGAAGGTTTTAAAGCGTTTTTTGAATTCTCCAATAAATTTTATAATGACGAATATGTATTTAACATACTTCCTGCAAGCGATGGAGAAAAGATATATTACAATGCAGCATATGGGCAAAATACCACAAAAAATATAATTGGTTTGTTTGTAGTCGGGAAGCCTGCATTAGATTTCACCTCATTATCAGGTAATAATTTAAGAGATTTTATACTTAGTGAATTAGATGGAATTTACTCGAACCAAGCAACCCCAAGCTATATAAAACACCTTACCCAAGATTGGGATAACGAACCATTCATTAAGGCTGGTTATATGACAGACAATGCTGATTGGAGAACCGTAAAAATACTTGGTGAATCTCTAGCCAATAAAATATATTTTGCTGGTGGAGCATATACGGATGGAGATGATTGGGTTTCTGTTCATTGTGCTGCACAATCAGCAAAAAAGGCTGTTGAAGAGATAGGAAATTAAAACTGCTCACAACATTGGTAGCTGTTGCACGACTCCTCGCTGGGAGAATAAATTCCTAAAAATCATTTTCACCTCACTTTTGTGCATAACTCTGTTGATAAGTCGATCAACTCTTCGAAATTGTACTTTCAGATTTTTACTAATGCAAGTTTGTAGTAGTGAGCGTAAAATTTCATGGTGACAAAAAAATCATGTGCCTCTTCTGTGAGAATCATCATGGCCGCCATTACTGTTTTGCTTTTGAACTTGAGCATCTTCTTTAAGTTGTAAGTTATGGCAGCTATTGACATACACTTATTGGATAATTTGATACCCCGCGTGTTTGCCCGTTTCATTGCTAAGAAATTAATCAATGTCTAAATAATGGCCATGAAACAACTTTCAACGATCACACTCGCGCGAAAAGAAGTGGTTGAGGGTAGCGAAATCTCCACCCCTTCGCAAGAAAATGTTTTGCCAACGCTCGAGTCGCAAGTCGTGAGTGATTTTACTTTTCTGATGGGAGTAACTCCCACATCAATTATCAAGAAATATTTCTGAAAGGTAATTTAGTAGCCATACGGATATATAGGTGATTATTCCGGACTAAAGTGAGCCACCCATTCCGGATGAAAGTGAGCCACCTATTCCGAAGTAAACTGAGCCACTCTTAAAACTTTTTGTAAGTTTTTTTACTGCCATTCCGGCATAAAGTGAGC
>Ga0163152_10002731_pt1 | contig 24288 bp, 28 predicted proteins | sample OliLakLV19MP8IB2_FD_148635 | JGI IMG/M metagenome (GOLD analysis project Ga0163152, IMG submission 148635) | Freshwater microbial mat bacterial communities from Lake Vanda, McMurdo Dry Valleys, Antarctica - Oligotrophic Lake LV.19.MP8.IB-2 | ecosystem: Environmental > Aquatic > Freshwater >...
AAACTTCTCTGCGGTCTGAGTAATCTTTACAGCAGGACGTAAATGAAGTTGGTTTTTCTCTTTAAATTCAATTGTTTTGCTTACCCAATTACTTTCTTTCATCGCTTATGTCGGGCAATCTTGCGATTGCCTTTTTCTCCTAGTAACATCGATGCGCCAAGTTCCCGCTTCGGCTCATTAAACTGAATGGAAGCCGCAGGGCAAGCCCTGCGGAGCGTCACAAGTCTTTGGAGCAGAAAACCCCATCCCCTTGTGGGTGTGGATGAATGACACTGAATCAAAGTTTCAATCCGGTATAACAATATCAATATGGCAGGAAGTGCCTGAGAATCCCCACCCCTTGTGGGTGGGGTACTTCAAGAGTCTGAACCTTCTGATTCTGACGAGGAGACAATATGTCTTTGAAAGCAGTACTGCTGCTTGATAGTCCCATTATCGCTACTGGATATGCCTCAACCTGCCGACTTACCGCAAAAGAACTATCCAAAAGAGGTTATGAGGTTTACGGAATTACGTTTAATGGCGGACCTCAACAAGATCATATCGTTGATTGGTACGGAATTAAAATCATCCCGAATCATGCGCTACGTCGCAATCCAACAGCAATGTACGGCGATGCGCAAACAATCATTCAGATCTTCAATGAATTAAATCCGGACATTCTTTTCTTTCACAATGACTCGTACCGCTATTCATATATTAACGAATTGCCCAAAGAGATTCTAGACCGTTCTGTCTTCTGGCTTCCATTCGAGGGAGAGAACGTCGATCATCTTGGCGTTCAGCTATTTAACAAATGCGCTGCAACGCGCTTTGTAACCCAGCATGCCCTCAACATTCATAAAGAGCCGCTCACGGACAAAGATATCGGAAGCATCCCGCATGCTATCGACTTAGAGTCTTATTTTCCGGCCCCGGATAAGCGCGCAGCCAAAGAATCAAAAAATCTGGGGATTGAAGACAAATTCGTTGTCATGCGAATTGATCGTCATCAGCCTCGCAAATATTGGGATTTGACTCTTCAAGCTTTCGCTAAATTCGCCAAGGACAAGCGGGACGTTTTCCTGCTTTGTAAATGTAATCCTCGCGATATGGTTATGTACAATGAAGCTGAAAAGAAGGGCGTTGATCTGGAAGCCATCGCGACGGATCTAGGCATCCGTCATCAGGTTTTCTTTGACGACTTCTTTTTCTCCGCGCCGGCAATGGCGCAATGCTTCTTTCATCCGGCCGACGTCTTCTTGACGACAACGTCAGGCGAAGGTTTTGGATTGACGCCTGTAGAGGCTATGGCCTGCGGCCTACCTGTTATCTGCCCGGAAACTCCTGTTCTCCCTGAGGTCTTGGGAGAGGGCGCGATGTTCTGCAAGATTAAATCCAAGGAATGGTACGCGCCAATGAATGTTTGGCATAACGTTGTCGATGTTGATGACGTTGCGCAGAAATTGGAAATCTGCTATCAGGATTGGAAGACGGACGGCGCAATGCTCGCCAAGATTGGAGCCAAAGGACGCGAGATTGCTCTCAATACTTATGGCCCTAATGTTGTCTACGATCAATGGGATAAGGTCTTCAAGGGCGTCTCAGAACGCAAAGATCTCGTCTCAATCGTAACCGTACTCTATAACATTACCGGAGATCCTCAAATCAACGGAGAAGATGGAATCGCAAAGTTCCGCGAGACCATGGAGAAGTACGTTAACCATCCATACGAATGGCTCATCGTTGATAACGGCAGTCCGGCAACGGCAGAAACTAAAGCTTGGTTAGAAAAAGCAGCCGCAGAAAATCCGCGCATTAAGCCAATCTATCTCAATAACAACATGGGCTTTGCTGGGGCCTGCAATGCAGGCATTGCAAAGGCCAAAGGCAATTGGGTAATTCTGGCAAATCCGGATTCAGAAGCATTAGATCCGGGCAAGCTGGGCCTGTCGGCCGACTTTGTCAAGATGATGCTCGACAAGATCAAGAGCGATCCGTATATCGGCATCGTCGGCATGGAATTAAATAAGCGGGATGACATTCTTCCCGGCGCAAAGTTCCCATACTTCTGCAACGTCATGATTAACAAGACATGCTTGAACGCTTGTCAGCTTGCGGAAAATAAATGGCTAGATGAATCTTTCTGGCCGGCATACTACGAAGACCTTGATTTTACTATGAGGGCGATGGCAAAGGGGTTTAAAGTTGTCTCGCATAACGTTCCGTTCTGGCATAAGAGCGGAGGAACTAATAAGTATGCTATCGAAGGAGGTAATAAAGGCCAGTACATAAAGCATATTGAAGCCGGACTTGAAGCTTTAGCCAAAGAGCAACCCGCCTTGGCTGACTTCGGTCGCAAACGCGGAGAGCTTCAGGCAGGCGGGATGCAGGGCCTTATCGCAGGGAACATTGCCCATCTCCAAAAGAAATGGGGACGAGAAGCGCGCCAGAAGATTAAACTCGTCTGGAATACTCATATTGGCGCTTCGGTTGGCTTTTCTCAAATCGCAGAAGGTTTGATCCCGGAACTTCATAAGCTTGGTTTTGACGTCTACGTCAACGACTGGAGTAATGGAAGCAACGTTGAAGATCCCTTAATTCGCGAACTTATTCAAAAGACAGTCAAAGCAAAAGAAGAGAGCGACGATCTCGATTCAGCAATCAATATTGTTTGCTGGCTCATGGAGACCTTTTACAACGTCGAAGCTGATTATAAGGTCGGTCTTTCTTTCTGCGAATCGACTAAGGTTCGGCCGCAATATCTACAAGCCTGCAATGGTATGGATCGAATCCTTACCTTCTCTGACTTCTGCCGCAATGTTCAGAAAAACTCAGGCTATACTTCTCCAATCCATGTCTTAACGCCTGGCATTCATCCGATCTTCATGAATTACTATGAACGGCCAATCAGGGACAAGTTTACGTTCTTGGCAGTAGGCGTATCGCAAGATCGCAAAGATACTAGACGCTTGGTCGAAGCCTTCTGCGAAACATTCCCGAAGGACGCCGAATACCCTCCAGAAACAGAACCGGGCTTCCCGTTGAAGCCAGCTCAAATCGAGCTGGTCATCAAGAGCAATAATTTCGGCGAATTGAATTGGGTTCATGCCGGCGGCTTCTCGAAACGCGCAAATATCCGAACCATCTTTACCGGCTGGGACCCGCGCGCCGAACGCAAAGACTTTACAATGCAGGAAATGTATGACTTGTATTGCGAAGCAGATTGCCTTGTTCATCCAAGCCATGGCGAAGGCATCGGAATGCCAATCCTCGAAGCGGCCGGAACGGGCCTGCCTGTCCTCTTTACAAATTGGTCAAGTCCCGCTGAATATCTAGACAGCTCGAATTCATACCCTCTATCTCTTGGCCCCAATGGAACTGACATGTCTGACGCCTATGTCGGCCATGGCGGACAGCCGGGCGAAAATGGAAAATGGGCGAATGTCCATATCGGACATCTTAAGCATGAAATGCGTAGCGTTATCCGAAATAGAGATGAAGCCCGAAACAAGGGACGTAAAGCAGCAGAGCTAATCAAGAGCAAATTCAATTGGCAAGACTCAGCCCGCGAAATCGTCCCTTTGATTTTCGATTGGGAAGCAGAGCGCCTGCGCAAGACCGCGTTCGCTGCTTTCGATCCATTGACCTTTAATGCCCCGAAGATGGAGCCAATCAAGAAGGGCGACCGAATCTTAATCGATATCGTAACAAGAGATCGCCATTCTTATCTTTGCGCATTGATTGTTTCGCTACTTGGGCAAACATTCAAAGATTGGGACGTCATCATTGAATGCGATGACGCCGATGAATCAATGCCTAATGACCATCAAATTATGAACTTAATGCATCGCTGTATGCATGAGGGACATGGTTGGAGAATAATTCGCAGTCATCGACAAGGCCCGCATATGGCCCATGACCGAACGCTTCAAATGGTCAAGGACGATCCAAATTACCGCTACAAGCTTATTTGCCGAATCGACGACGATATCTACGTCAAGCCGGATTACTTAGAGAAGCTGTTTGAAGTTTACTTGAATGATCCGAACGCAGAAATTGCCGCCGTCAGCGGTATTTATCTTGATCCGAAGCGTTCAAATGCAGAGCAGATGGCTCCGGCGAATTACGAGACCGATATTAATTATGCCGGCAAGATCGACCATAATGTCCCATGGCCATACATTTGCGCGTACCCGGACGGAACTCAGCCGCGTCTTGTTGAACATCTCTATTCGTCATTCTTATTCCGCGTTGAAGCCGCTGTCGCCATTGGCGGATATTGCAAGAGGTTTTCGCAAATTGGACATCGAGAAGAATCAGACTTCAGCTACCGCTTTACCTTGGCCGGCTGGAAGCAGCTCATTCAGCCTTCTGCTGTAGGGTTCCATTTCTCAGCGCCGGGCGGAGGTATTCGCGCGAACAATATTACAAACCGCCAACAGCTTGCGGAGTCAGATCATAAGATCTACCAACGCCGCTTGACGCGCTGGAAGAAGCGCGCAGAGATGCGCAAGATCCAAGACATGGAAACAAAGATTAAGTTGCTGCCAATCGAGGAGCCGCCAAAGCTGAATGCAATGACGACGGCTAAAAATGCATATCAGGAAATTATAGCCGAAGAAGACCAGAAGGTCTTTGACTCAATACATAAAGTATGTAGCCCTAAGGTTGCCATTGTCATTAACGGCGGCAACGATATCCAAACCTTGACTCGCGCAGCCATTCGCTTCGGCGAGTATTCTGATGACATTTATGTCTCCTGTAGTAATCCGGAGGCAAAGACAGCATTTGAGAACATCAAGTATGTTCAAATGGTTGCAACTTCGCTTGATGAAACAGCCATGCTGACTAAGCAGCTTTTAGCAGAAGGCGATCATGAGTTCATCATGACCGTAACGGATACAATGTACTTCGAGCATAATCCGCTTGCATTGATCTCTGACGCTTACGACGACTATGTCTTTGAAGTTTTCAAGACATATAAAACAGAATCCAAGTTCAGCGTCGTTCTTGGCCCTGAATGTCAAAACATTTGCATATTGATGCGCCGCAGGAAGAACGCTAAGCCGAGTCTTGAAAGAGTTCTATATTCCGATATGTTGACTTATGAAAATGATCGAGTTGAGCCAGTCAATGGCAAATCGATTATGGGTAACGAACTACTTCGAGTCGAAGAAATCGGTAAGCGCAACTGGATCAAATACTGTATCTATCAATATCCTGAAGGCCGGCTAAGCCCGCCTCGCCAAGCCGCAATCATTTCAAACGAGAGATTGGTTTCAATCATCATTCCGACCGATGGACGAAAACAGCTATTGAAACAAAGCATTGATAGCATCTTTGCTCATACTTCGACGCCATTTGAAATCATTATCATCGACAATGATTCGAATGACGGAACAGCAGAATATTTGGAAGCAGAGGCAAAGATCCGTCCGAGCCTGAAACATTATCGCCAGTCGCTCAATACAGGCTATCAAAAAGCTATCAATTTGGGCGTTGGCAAGGCCAAGGGCGATTTTATTCTGCTCTTTAATGACGATGCATGGGTAACAGGGCGCGAGCCTGATGGTCGCGATTGGCTGCAAGTTTATATAGACGAGCTGAAGGCTGATCCAAAGATCGGATTAGTAGGCCCGCATGGTTGCGATAGCCCTGCTCTTGGCAATAGAATTTTGATGTTCTGGTGCGTTATGTTCCGTCGCTCGCTGTATGACAAGGTCGGGCCATTGGACGATCTGACATTTAGGAATTATGGCGGAGATGATGACTACTGCGAACGAGTCCGTCAAGCAGGGTTTGAAATAAAGGAACGACTAACGAGTTTGCGGCATTTAATGACATGCGTTCCAGAGTCGGTTAAAAAACCGGAATTGGAAGAAAGCGTATTGAAACTGAAAGCAAAATATAGGAGAGATTCAACTACCCCTCCCACAAGGGCAGCGATGTAATTGTTTCTGATGCCCGTTCAATATGTCCACAGCAGGAACACTTCTGAGAAGTATACCGTGCGTCAACGTATTCAACGGATTTACCAGCCAAGGCAGCTTTGTACTTCAAGAAAGTTTCAAGTTGGAACCAAGACCATCCAGCCAAAATGCTGTTGAACTTCCGTCCCAACTTCTTTTCCTTCTTGATGTTCGGCTCGCCAAAGCCGCCGACGACAACAAAGCCCGCCATATCCAAGAGTTCCAATGCATCAGCCAGTAGCGGCTTTGAGGCAATGGGTATTAAAGAACTGCCGATTCGCTAACAGGAATATGTCATTATCTCCTTGAAAGAAGCAATAGATTTCAAGGAGATTCTATGGCAGGCGAAACCTTACTCTATGCGCAGGGCCAATTAGCAACATTTACGGCCCAATTCGTAACCTCTCCAGCAGGCATGCCGGTTGACGTTCCCGATGCAACAATCCGAATCATTGGAACAGGCGGCGTCGATATTTTGGCTCCCGTAGCCATGACGCAGGTCTTTACCGGATTCTACTTCTACGACTACGCAATTCCAAATTCATTGCCAGTCAATACATATACCGTCGTCATTACCGGAACCGTTCTCGGCGTCGCAACTGCGATGTCAGTATACCTTCAAGTCGTACAAGCCGGCGTCCAAACGCCAGTCAGCGCTTCTCAGCGAGCTATTGAATTAATCGCTGCTCTGGACCGATACATTGGCTGCGCGCAACGCATTCCGGTTTACCGAGAGTTGGGATTCAAGAACAAGGCCGGAACTCAAGTTCGCTTTACATGGACGCGTTGGAATCTCTCCAATCATATCATTCGTCTGAATGATGAAATCATTGAAGACGGGTATACCATCGATTTAGATACCGGAGTTATAACCTTCGCCGTTCCGCTACATTCAACAGACATCGTAGATGCGAGCTATAACTTTAGATTCTTCCAACAGATTGACTTGTTGGGATTCATCAACGACGCAATTAGCGCGATCAATATTGAGCCGCCGCAAGACAGGGCTTTTAACGTTGATACTTTCCCCGAAATTTTCGTTGGAGTCTTGCTACATGGAGCAGCCGCTAATGCGATTCAACGTCTCCTGTTTTGTCTAGCATTCCAAGAACAGCAGACGATTTTCGGCGGACCAGAGCAAGCCGAGAGAGCCATCAGTACGTTTGAGAAGCTAAAAGAAAACCATGAGAAGCTATTTGTTGAAGACAAGAAAACCATGAAAACTAAAGGACGATATCCGGGAATTAGCGCCATCGTTCAGCCGGAGTATACTCTTCCCGGAGGAAGAGCGCGCTGGTTCCGGTATCTATTCTCAGGAAGCGTCTAAGGATATACTATGCAACTATCGAAATGTAATTCTTCAAGCGGTTTGGATGAAAGCCTTCGTCGCATGGCCGCGCGAGCAACTATGGGTAAGATCGTTATTCAGGCTGGATCTAATTGGGCAACAGCAAAGCCAATTATCGAAGCCGGCCTGAAGAAGGCTATTCAGATTGGCCCCATCGAAGAAATTGAAGTCCAAATGCTGTTGAAGCGGCTTGCTGCTGGCGGCGTCAAGATTGGAGATGGCAGCAAAGAAGCCATTACCAAAGAAGCTCAAGGCTTCATGGGTTGGATGGGTCAGCAGATCGGCAATGCTGGCCAATGGATGGCAGACAAAGGCAAGGGCATTCAAGACCATTACAAGAATAAGCCTTTGAATGACGCCAAGCAGAAAGTTGACAGTGCCGCAGTCGCTCTCCGCAATGCAATCCAAGAGCTTTCCCAAATCGATCAGAACATGGGCGCGCAGCTCTCTCAAACGATGGAAGTTCCATTGCGAACTCTTCGACAATCAACTCAAACCGTTGCCGGAGAAATTCCGCAGGTAGCTCCAGCAAATCCAACTCAAGGCCAGCAGCCGCCAGCAGGACAGACCCCGGCGGGACAGGCATCTCAACAACAGCCGCCTCCGGGCATTCCAAACATTGCTCCAAATCAGTATGGAACTCAAACATTGGAACTTCCAAATACTCCGGGCGACCCGAGCCAGATCCAGCCAGCCGGCCAGCCATTGCCAGCTCAGCCTGTCGCAGCGCCGGCCGCTCAGCAGCCTAAGCCTCTTGGTACGCAACAGCCGGCTATTAACAATCCTCAATTCCAAAACGCGACTCCTCAACAGCAACAAATGATGCAGCAACGCAGGGATCAAGTTCATGATCCGATGAGGCAGCAGATCCGCGATCATAACCAAAAAAATAAGGCCCTTCCGAAGCGGTAGCAGTAAATAATCCATAAAGGAAACAATCGTCCTCCGACAGAAATAACAACTGTCGGAGGATTTTTATGCTATTTGAAGTTCTGATGATTGTTCTAGGCATCGGATTGCTTATTTCTCTGTATTTATGCTACTGCGCTTTGATGTCGCCAGAGTTAAAATATCATTCCTGTTTCTATAAGCTTAAAGCCAAACTGTTCTTCTGGCTTGGAGATATCCGACGTCTCGATTGCTTCCCATGGGTAACATGGGCTACGCATGACCATAAAATTGATTTAAAAGATGCTCGTCATGCTTCTCAAATCAGCCAACCCGGCGACATTGGACTTCATCGCGACTCCGGTTACTTGTCTAATTGCGGTATTCCGGGCGCATTTAAGCATGCATGGATAACCGTCGATAACAATGACTGCGTTGAAGCCGTCTCTGATGGAGTATTGCGTCGAGACGAGCTATATCCATTGCTTTCAGACTACGCTATTCTTCTCCGACCGCTCAGCGTTAATAAAACAGAAATTGATGAGACAATCCGTCGAGCCAACGCCATCGTTGGTTGCGAATATGATGCAAATTTTAATTTTAATTTGGATCAAGCTGATGCGGATTTACCTGCGTATACAACCAATTTGAAGGCAGGAGATTTTCATCATGCATTCTCCTGCACGGAAACGGCTGCGTTTTGCTGGTATCATTGTAAGAAGAAGCTGGGTATTTTCCGGACTATATATGCAGGCCGGGAAGCCATAGCAGCAGATGACTTTCTCAAGATGAATTTCGGAATTGTATGGATGTCGCCGTCAATAACGCTCGAACGGGCAACCCAAATGGGACTTCATGAAGGTCTCCAAAAGATCAAAGACTATCTCGAAGGAAACAGAGATTTTAATGACCATGGCAACCAGATTCCAAGACGCAAATGATCGTTAAAGCATCGCATGCGCTTCGCAGCGCTCTATACAAAGTCCCTGAATCAGGGATTCAACTTACTCCTCTTCCGGGCAAAGTTCCAGAAAAAGTAGAAGACCTATCGCATCTCGTCCCCCTATTTCCAGACTGGCTCAAAACCATGTTGTTCGATGGCAATTTGCTCATCATTGACCGGCTGGAATACTTGGATCTCCCAGAAGAGATCTCAACTCATTTGGAGGTAATATCCCGTTGAGTAAAAAGAAGAAAGTTCGCGTAATTGACGTAAATCAAGAGGGCTTCCGAGGCGGTAAAGAAAAGAAAGCTGATCGCTATAAGAAGAATGTCGTTGTAAGCGCCCAAACAGAAGGGCAGAAAGATTACATTAGGGAAATCCTGAATAACGACATTACATTCTGCTACGGACCAGCGGGTTCTGGCAAGACTGCCGTTGCTGTCGGAATTGCGCTCCAACATATTTGCGCGCCAGTTCCGGCATACGAGAAGTTGATTGTTATGCGTCCTGCAAAAGAAGCTTGCGGCGAACGCATCGGCTTTTTACCCGGCGACTTGTCGGAAAAGATGGCTCCATGGGCAGCTCCTATTCTCGATAACATGCAGGTCTTCATTGAGCCAACTCAGATCAAAAATCTTCTTTGGGAAAACCGCATTGAGGTTATTCCGCTGGCATTTGCTCGCGGCCGTAGCTTGAACAATGCCTTCATCATCGTAGACGAAGCTCAGAACGTCAGCCCTGAACAAATGTTGATGGTTTTGACCCGCCTCGGCAAGAACTCCAAGATGGTTATTAACGGAGACTTGGCCCAGACGGACATTAGAGGCGCATCAGGTCTATATGATGCCATGATGAGGCTCCAGCAGATCGACGGAATCGGATTCCATCGCATGATCGCCAGCGACATCGTCCGTCATCCATTGATCGCGAAGATCCTTGATCGCTATATCGAAGAGGATTCTTCAGAAGAAGCTTCGCCAGAGCCAACAGAACCGGCTAAGCCGCAAGGTTAAAACAGGAAATAGCCAGCCTTTTCAGAAGTACCTAATAGGCGCTTCTAGAGGAATACTATGGCTATTTGGTACAAGCAACTATTTGCCAAAAAACGGGAATCCGACAAAGTTCTTGTCGTCGATTTCGATGGAACTATTGCTCAGGATAATTACCCTGAGATTGGGTCGCCATTACCTCATGCCAAGGACGCTCTTTCTTCGCTTAAAGAAGCAGGCTTTGAGATCGTTATCTTTACCTGTCGCTTGACCGAGAACGATGGACGTAAAGCCGGCGAAACCGAAGAACAAAAAGAAAAGATCGAGAAATGGCTTAAAGAGCATGAGATTCCGTACGACCGTATTGAAGCCGGCCGCAACGGGAAACCTCATGCTAAATTTTATATTGATAACAAAAATATTGAGTATCGCGGAGGTAGCGATTGGGAACGTATTTGCTCAAAAATTCTTAGCGAGGGCAAGTAAATGCCAGTTAATATCGGAGCCGATTACCATCAACCTGTTAAGGGCGTCCCTAACGACGTTCTCCCAGATATTAAGACGGACGTTCCATTGCAGCATGCTGCAATTATTTCAATTGAGTCCCCGCTCGAATGGCCTGCTAACTTTGATGATCTGCCAATCGAAGAGCAAGAAAGAATCAAGGCTCGTTATCGTTTTATGGGAATCAGACTTCGTTCTGATATCAAGGACAAGACGATCCCGTTAACTAAAGAGACTTTGGATATTCCATAATGGAAACATTATTCATTGCTATCGGCCTAGTCATTATCTTCAGCTTGGTTGTCTGCGGCTTGATAGCATTGACCGTCAATGTTTTCGAGAAATTAATTATGGCCTGTTTTGACGACAAGGATGAGGATTAAAATGGATTGGTATCAGCCTTTTATTAAAACTGCCAAACCTGAAATAGGTCATGGCAATACGCTTGAAGGACAAATGCTAAAGCAGGAGATTATTCGTTTGACGAAAGAAGTTGATCGTCTCCGAACGCTGGCTGCGACTGGCGGGCCGGATGGAGTCCTGCCTCGCTGGAAGGGCGACGTTCGACAAAAGATATTCCTCTTGCCATCCCTTGATGTTTTGCCAAGGATGAGCATGTTCGAGTTAGGAAAGCTTTCCGAGCAAGTTGCCGGAATTCATAAAACGATGGAAACATATAGCGCAAGCAGGTTTAAGGAGATCATCGGCGATGCCAATTCTTCCGGGGAGCGCGTCTCCTAACAATCCTTATAGCATTACGACGTTCCAACGCAAGCTTTTCGTTACTGATAAAGACGGCGTTGAACATCAGATTACAAACCAAGCAGAATTACAGGCAATTATTGACCAGATGACTCCGGAGCAATTTAAGGATTGGGAAGCGCGTTATCGCTTTGCTCCAATTCAGAATTTGACTGGCAACAAAAACTATACTGGAACAGGAATAGACATCTAATGTTGACTCGATCATTCGGAACTGGCAGCAGCCCTGTCAAGAATCAAATTACATCAATTACCTACAAAGACAAGACATATGCAATTTGTAATCCAGAGCAAATGGTCTACATTCGGCAAACCTCTCTCGATCAAGTTCAGTTCGACGCTTATGAAACGCGAAAAACTTACAATGACGAAGAATTGAAACAAGCAGTCGAGGACAAGGTTGCCAACTGCGGCTATGCAACATTGGATTATGTTTTGGGGTTAATGACGCCTGATGAACGAAAAGATTGGGAAGCCAAGTATAGGTTCATCCCTTTCATTAAGTCATCAAAGGGATGATCCAGCCTCTCCGGGAATCTTATATCATGGAAAAGAGAGCTAGAACCCAAGACGAATTATCAGCTTTGAGCAATCAAGCATTCGCAGATTTATTGCTTGACTATCATCAAGGCGCAGAAACGGCTTTATATGCCGTAGCTTCGATTATGTTCTCGGGACATGATCCAAAAGAGAAACAGGTAGGACTGGCCGCAGGCGAACTGGCTCGGCTTAGTTCAAAATTGCAAGATTATAGAAAGATCGAAGCAATCAATTTAGCTAACGAATTAAGTAGCAGATATCCGGAGAACAACATGGAAGAAAAAGAATTGACGGCTTGGGTAAAAAGCAATTGTAAGTTTGCTCAGATGGGCGGCGCAATGCCGCAGCAACAGCGCAAGCTCTTGAGTCCGCAAGAACTCCAGCCATTGTTCAATCAGATCGCTCAGGCAATGAAGGGCGCGGTCAAACAGGACCCGGACCCAACGGCTAATTTCAACGCCGTCAAGAAACAAGTAACCATGGCCTTGCAGAGCGCATTGGCTCAACGCGGCGGAGCTATTCAGGACGTTGCAGGTTCAGTAAATGAGATTATGCAGATGATGGGCGTTCATGCTCCGGCCCCAGCTCCGAAGCAGCTCGGAACGCAACAGCCGGCCGCGCCAGCGCCGATGCAGCCAAGTCCAACAGGCGGATATGAAGATCCTGGCCTAGCTCAGTTTAGAAAGAGTCGTCAGTAGTATCTGGTTTGAAGCCATGCATTGGATGGCTTTCGTCTTTGGCAGGATCGTATTCATCAGGGAGCGTTCCCCAACCAACGCTCTCTTCTTCATCGTCATCATCAAAGAAACCCATCGGGTCTACACCGCTTGAGGTTTCAAAGTTCTTTCCTTCCACTCAACTCTGTCCTAAGTGTGGACAGAAGCAAAAGCTGTCATTGTCGGACAGGATGTACAACTGTGATTGTGGGTTCTCTGGCAACAGAGACGTTAAATCAGCAGTTTGTATTGAGATGGAGGGAGTTAAGCAAATACCTGTGGAACGCAGGAAATTCACGCTTGGGGAGAGTCCAACCGCTACATTCTTTGATACATTGAGTAAAATCAATGGCATCAAGGTAATGCAAGTTGGCTCGTAGAGCCAAGAAACCACTCCCCTTGTGGGAACGGTAGTTCACGCCGTATAATGTCCTAAATGAAGCGCGGGATCATAGATGCCATCTATTGGAAGCTCCATACGTCCTACCTCAGGAATGAGAGGAAAGACGCCGACAAGTTTCTTGGCATGCTTGAAGATGAGGGCAAGAAAGCTCCTATTAAGGAGGAGATCGGCCCCGTTCATTATGCGCGTTTTGAACTAATCCAAGCCAATATTTCAAACGGCAGCTACGGTAGGCTTTACGGCTACGGCTTTGAAACTCCGTACGTTGACCCGTTAGCTAATAAGGAAAGGAGCGGAGAAGAAGCTGAATTTCATAAGCGCCTGATTCAGAAGGAAGGCCGGCAATATCTCTACGATTGTCTCAATATCGATTTTTGGTCCGGGATGATTCATGAAGTCGAGATGGACCCTTATGGTCGATGCGATTTTGTAATCTGCGAAGGACGTACTTGGCATGTCGTCGAAGTAAAGATGGGAGAAGCGAAATCGTCCGTCGTTTCGCAGATCGACAAGTACAGGCTCTCGGCGGAACTCGATATGAGCATGGGAAGGCATGACAAAGTCAATGCCGTTGTTGTCGCCGAAAGTTTCAGTCCGTACGTCGCTGGGGAGTTATCCAGACTCTCAGTTCAAATGGTCCAACATACCGGACAGCCCAGCAGTTTACGATTGATTGAAACAGGCCGAAACTGAATGGACAAACTATGAAAACGATAATGAAAAAACTGGCCTCATTTTTTAGAAGCATTGCTGAATTTCTAGACGGCTTTTCCAAGCCCGCTCATCCAATTGACCCGCCCGCGCATAAACCTGAACCTGTCAAAGCTCCAACTGCCGCTAAACAAATGAGGCTTCGTACTCTTCTTTCAAGAGACGACCTCGCTGCTGATGAACAAAAAGAACTAGCTGACCTTATTTCTCAGTTCGACGGAGATGTAATCTTTCTAGATTCTCCCGTTCATGCAACAGCGAAGGAGGAGCTTTAACATGGCATGGCTCATTCAAAGTAATAGCGAAGGCCCCGTAATCATCGCGGACATAGGGCTGACATTTACGGCTCGTCAAATCAAGAACGTAGATCTCATCGGTCGGCATAATGCCGAACAATCCAATGAACTAAAATTGATGATTCAAAAGAGCTTTTTAAAAGAGATCAAGAAGGACGCTTCCGAAGATGGCGTTACTTCTCAAGTCATCCAACAGTTCAATGCGACCGTAGAGGCGCAAAGTACCAAGATCGAAGCCTTGGAAGAGCAGAATCAAGAGATGAAGAAACAGAATGAAGATCTTCATACAAAGATCGACAAAGTTCTAAGCGAGGTTCAAGCGTTCGCTTTGAAGTTCCCAATGGACGCCAGAACCATCGCAGCAGCTATGCGCAATATAGAAGCTGAACGCGGGCATATCGCCCAGCGGCGCGCAGAATTTCCATCCTCTGGCGAAAGCGAAGCTGAAATTAAGACGCATGACAAAATTCTGGCGATGAAAGAAAAGAAGCTGGAAAAGAACGTCAAGAATCTTGGCAGTACCATTTCTGAATCAGCCAACGATTACAAAGATGCATTGGATGCGCTTGACGAATTGGACATCTAAAACCCTTGTATAATCGTAGCATGAGAAAGAAAACTACTATAACTGATTGATTTGCCAAGCATTAGAAACCGAAGAAGGCCGAGCGGCTTTAGCAGCCGCTTTTGTAGCGCCTCAGCGTTGCGGCGGTCTTCATTATTGCCGGCGTTGTAACGGTCCTGTCTATGCAGATTCTTGGCAATATTTTTGGGAGTAATGGGCAAAAACGCTGTAGAATAAACTTGACTTCCTAGTGAACCGCACTAAGTTTGGTTCTAGGAGGGGCTTAATGGTGATCCCTATCACGAACCAAAACCGTAGTGGAACCACGGGGTTAGCCGAGTTCATATAATTTTGCAGTTGAACAAATCAAGAGCCGGCGCAATCCCGCCGTTTAGGGCTTCCAGTAGCGGTAGCCTAAGTGTGTTACCGTTGGGGCTTAATGGTTATCCCTATGCTGGGAAGGGGCTTCAACATGCCTACTAACCAGAATCCCGCCGTTCACGGCGGGAGTATCACAATAAATTTAGCGAGACGCAAGTAATTGCGCAGGAGAATTGAAATGATTGAAGGCATAGCAGCAGGTCTCGACATTGGAACGATGTTTTTGCAATCGGCCCGCGATGACGGCAAAGGCGGCGTTACTTATACTGAAGTTCGCGATTGCTACCGCGAGATCGACTACGCTGAAGAATTTGAAGATCAGCTAAAATCTCAAGGTTGCCATTACATCAAAGAAGGACAGAAGCTCTATGTCCTCGGCAATCAGGCTTATATTCAGGCCGGCATGGCTGAAGTAGGCGCAGGCATTAAAGAAGGCGGCAAAGAGATTCTTCAGCGGCCGATGAAAGATGGCATTCTGAATCCGGAATCCCCGAAGATCGCATTAACTATTCTTCGCGAATTGGAGAAGGCGGCTTTGGAGAAGGATATCGGCCCAGCTCGTCCGGGCGAGATCTTGTATTTCTCTATTCCGGCCAATCCGGTTGATTCCCAGATTAACAATACGTTCCATTCGAAGATGGCTGAACGCTATCTCAATGGATTGGGTTTCGACGCTAGACCCCTTGGCGAAGGCTTGGCGGTCATCTTTGCTGAGAACCCGAAGATGCATACCCCGGAAGGCGATATCCCCTTTACAGGCGTCGGAATCTCGCTTGGCGCGGGTCAGGGAAACTTCTGTCTCTCTGAACGCGGCGTTCCTTTGGATGAATTCTCCGTTTGCCGCTCTGGCGACTGGATTGATGCTCAGGTCGCGCGCATGACGGGACAGCCAAAAACGAAGATCCTGCGCATGAAGGAAAAGAAGCTAAACTTCAATAATATAGATGAGTCTGATGACATTATTTTGGCGCTTGAATGCTACTATGAAGACTTGATTAATTATGTATTCGGACATTTTGCCAAACGCTTTGCAGGTAATAAGGGCAGCATCGATCATCCGATTGATATTATTCTATCGGGCGGAACTGCGTCCCCTCCGGGCTTTGACAAGAAGGTAAAGAAGATGTTAGCCAAGATGGATCTGCCTTTTGAAATTGGCGAGATCCGGTTAGCAGGCGGCGGCGATACAAAGAAACTGCTACAGACGGTCGCTCGCGGCTGCTACATTAGAGCTAAACAGGCAGCGAAGAAGCTTGCTAATGCAAAGGATGCGTTAGATCAAGCTTAAACAGGAGCTTGATATGTCGCGGCGTAATCCCGCCGTTTAGGGTGGGTTAGCCGCGCCCTATTTTTGGATGTAGGCTTTTATTGTTTCGCCGCAACTTCAAAGATTTTGGAGCAGGATTCCCCTACCGCCGTACTCGGCGGCGGCTTCGCAGCCCTTGTGGTAGGGAGGAATGCGACCAAAGGTCCAATATCTCTGTGTCCACTAAAGTTTATTATAGCTGCCGCTCAACGCCGGAACCATTCTTGGTTGCAGACGAAATTGACGAACCGGGTTTTGACTTTCCATTCGAGCATCAAGACGAAGTTTAAAGGTTAAAAGCAGCCCTCGCTTGAATAAGTTTGTATGAACATAGCGAGGGTTTTGCATGGGATATTCAACAAAACAAGAACTAATTCAGGCATTGGCGAACGCCCTTTCTCAGGGTAATCCGTCTCAGCCTGGAGTTCTCGTAGACCTATTCTCAGTCGGTAAGATGGTTACCGATACGGTCAACGACAGCCAGATCTTTCAATACATCAAATGGGCCGATGAAAATATCGACGCAGCGCTCAGCGGCGTCTACCAGACGCCATTCCAGCGCGTTAATCGCGGCTCTTATCCTATCGCCGTTGACATTACGACCGGCGATACCTCAATTATTCTGCCGGATGCTACTCGCTTTACCCCAGACGACGTTGTCCTTGTCCGAGACTCAGCAACGGGCCTGTATCAACAGGTAATCATTTCTGCCGTTCCAAATGACAATACCTTGACATTGACAGCTCCGCTAACCAGCGGATACCCAGCATCGACGACAAAGATCGAACGCATTCGCTATCCAGATCCGATCCCGAAGATGAGCGCCCGGTTGGCGGCGGCAACTTTATACGACAAGCATTTCGCCGCTCAGACAGATGCCAATAAGTCAGAATACGGAACCTATCTCCGCTCATTAGTCTACCAAGACATGAACGGCGTACTCAATGGCGTCATTGCTCTCTCGATCCCGGACGCAGGAAATTTTACCGGCCGGCGCTACTACAACCATGCCTTAGATGACGTACATGCAACGAAGGCTAAGGGCGATCAGAAGTTCTTTGGAACGGATAAATAATGAGTTCAAATGATGCAACAAATAAAGCCATTAAAGAATTCAGCAGCCTTGCTGAATTCCTTGCCAGAGTCGCCGCAGTAATCGAAAGCACTCCCAAAGGCCCAGAAGGAATCGACTTTATAGCCAAAGCATTGGATCTCGATTTGGCGAAAGAATTAAAAACAATAACGCCTTTGGCAGAAAACCAAGAGGCTGCGGAGGCTGAATCCAAGCAACAAGTCTTGAGTAGGACCAATCAACTAAGTCAGGCTATCGAGAGGAAGATTACCAAACTATATGGATAAGATTCAGCAATCAGTTCGAACCCTATTGATGGACCATCTGGCCGCGATTGAGCCTCTAACGGTCAATTTGTCGTTAGGGGGAACCGTCGTTAAAGTTGACAATACCAGTCATTACCGAATCAATGATGAAATCTATCTGATTTCAAGCAGCGTCGGCTTTGCCGAGACGTCTATCATCAAAGATATTCCTGACGATAAAACAATCATCATCAATCCGCCATCTGTTCGAGGTTGGACAGTTGCAGAGAACGCCTACGTTCAGAAGGCCGTCAATCATCAATTCATCAAGCGTATCAATATTGGCGACTTGAAGATCATTCCAAGCTTTCCGACAATTACCATTACGGCAACTAGCGAAAGTAACGAATGGTATACGCTGCAAAGAACAATGCATGACTACAAATTCAATATCAGAGTTTATGTTCTTGCCGATAATTTTGAACGTACCAATATATTCTTGATTAAGTTGGCAGAGCAGATCAGAGAAATCTTGCTCGATCATATCCGTCCAATCGTTGATGGACATAGTTATCCATTGACGGCGGATCTTCCAATCGGATCGACGGTCGTCAATGTTTCCGATACTTCCGAATTTAAAGTTGGCGGCGCTGTTTTCTTGCGCGACCGGAATCCGGCCCCTCATCATGATGAAGCTTATGTACGTAAAATCTTGGACGGAACGACCTTAGCGATCCATCATGCAACGCAGTTCGACTACCTAATGTCAAGGAATGCAGAACTTATTCGGGTTGACCGCTTGCTGTATGATACTCGTCCAGAGAGCATTAATTACGGTTACGTTCAAACACCGGGCGGCGGGCCATTAATGCAAGCCGCAGACATCAGTTGGTTTGCAAAAGAAATGATTACGAGACAGGGCAATATATTGACGTAATGATTTGGAGAATTGAATGAAAATTTTGACAATTAGCGACAGCCCAAACCTTTACTCCGGGCTGGCTCGGGTACATCGTCATATCATCGACGGGGTTGTTGAAGCCGGGCATCAAGTCCTTCCCTGCGTCTGGTTTGGTTACGATGACGATACGATGCAGAAAATCAAAGACAAGAAGATCAAACCTCCTCCGCTTTACTATACGACGCCCAACAATACTAAAGTACAAATGATTACGATTCCCAAGAAGCGCAGCTTTGATGACGTAAAGATGCTTTACGACATCGTTAAAGTTGCCAAGCCTGACGTTATTCTGACTGTCGGCGATTATTGGGACTTCTATTACATGCAGGCGCTTAAGATCAAGACCAACTATTCATTCAAATGGATAGCCTACCTTACGATTGAGTTCGAAGAAATTGACGAGCGCGTTAACTCTGTCTTCCGCTATGCCGACGTCATGGCTGTTCCGACCAATCTAGGGCGCGCGGCATTGGAGTCAGCTTCGGGAAAGCCTATTACGGTCATTCCGTATGGAGTAGATCCTAAGTTCAGGAAGTTTTCAGAGGATGAGCGCCGGGCCTTGAGGGAAGAACGGGATTGCGTAGGCAAGACTCGCTTCATTACTGTCGCTCAAAATACTTGGCGCAAAAATTTGCCGGCTCTGGCTCAAGCAGTCAAGCTTATATGTCATCGCGATCCGGAAAGAAAAATGCAATTTTACGTCCATGCAAACATTGATGGACTTGATTCTCAAGAAGCTTCTCTTTACGACTTGCGAACCATTGTTCAAAAGCTTGGAGTTGAAGACTGGTTTGTCTTCCCTGAAGAAGATGCGTCAATTTTTAATGCCCCGAATGATGATTATTTAATAAATGAATACAATGCGTCTGACTATTTCGTATCGCCTTCAACTTGCGAGGGCTATGGCCTGCCCCTTCTTGAGGCAATGGCTTGCGGCCTGCCAGTCATAGCAAATGGCGCATCAGTTATGCCAGAACTTATCGGCCGGACTCAAAGCGAGCTTAATTACGGGCCGGCTGAGCGCGGTTGGTTAGTTGGAAATAGGGTCGAAGTATTTCCTCCGGCGAAGTTTATTAAGGTTATCAGGCATGATGCCTTAGGACAAGCCATATGGGAAGTTACAAATTGGAAGGATACGCAAAGCCTCCGAGAAAATTGCATCAATTATGCAAAGGAAAGAACATGGGAGGTTATGAAAAGGGGAATATGTAAGCTTTTAGATTCGGCGGGAGGTCCCGTAGCATTGCCTGTTGAGGTAATGGAATAAAGGGAACTCCCAAAGAACCATGAATAGTAAAAAGGAAGCGTCTTCGGGCCTTCCGAATATAGTATCAAGGTTTAAATAGGGACAGTTTTTTACAGGGGGCAGGACAGATGCCAATTGCAAATACGCCGCTAACAAAGGCAGAGTTCGAATTTCTTCAGCAGAATATTACGGACCAGATCGATACTGTAGAAGTTGCGGGAGCCATTGCGCAATCGGGACTTCATTACGTTGTCCTTTTGCAGGTTGATGCTCCGGAAATCGACTTAATCAATCCGTTCTTTGCTCAGTTGCAGCGTTCGGAACAGTTGGCCGCATCAACTAACTGGCTTCCAGTTGTTTCGTCATTGAACAACCATGCCATCATTAGAGGAGGACCGGCAACAGGAACTATAAACGCTCGCTTGAATGCCTACCTCGAAAACGGCGGAAACCGTATTCTAGTTTCTCAACAATACGCGAACTTGTCAGCCGAAGCTGGATTCATTATCGATCCATGTAACATCGAACCGGGAACTGCCTCGGGTTGTCTGCCGGGCATTACCAGCGATCTTACTGCCTCGGGTGCAGTCGGCGTTCCATTCAGCTATACAATTACGGCTGTTGGTACTCCAACGATTACCTTTACGCATACGGCTGGAACATTGCCGGGCGGCGTAACGTTCTCCGCTCCAACATTCAGCGGAACGCCTTCGGGAACAGGAATTTTCGTTGTAACCATGACAGCAACAAATGGATTGGGCGCAACGAGCAAGACTTTGACGATTACAATTGTCTAATAGAGAAGAAGGGTAAATGGCTTGCAGAGATGGAACATCGGGCATTCTATCAGATACAGAGCTTTTGCAACAGCAAGCGCTCTTGGGTTCTGGTTATGCCTACTTAATTCAGGTCGAAAGATTTGTTTATTCCGGCCTGCATTTAATTGTTTTATCTAGCGATCCAGAGGTAGAAGTAGCATTAGTACAGCCATATGCAGCAAATCTGGAAGAAGTTGACCCTACAAGGACAGCGGGCTTATTGCGGCGGGCAACAGAGGCTTTAGAGAGACATATTACGGATAGAAGCGGTCAGAGTTTTGACGACTATTTGTTTACGCATGGAATAAAAGTAGGCCAAGACTTTGCGGCGTTATCGGCAGCGCTTGGTCATACAATAAACCCGCTGAACGTAGCTTAAGGTTAATATCGGGGGATAGCGATGGCAAGAGCAACTAATGATCCAGCAGTAATGGGCTACATCGGCGGCGTATCCGTAAATGGTACGACGTTTCGAGCTACCTCATGCTCCTTGGGCGTAAAGCAGGCAATTAATCATCCAGACGTAATCGACGGCGCAGTAGATTGGACTCTTTATCAGTTGGGCGGTATCGAAATCGATGGAGACGTTGCATTCCCTGTTGTCGGAGGCGGATTCGGCGGAGATTTGATCGGATTCGTAGCGCGCGATACTTCAGGCCAACTCGCAAGCAGAGACATTAAAGTAGCTGTCGCATATGGCAAAAACGCATTCAGCCGAACTTATACAGGTTGTCAGGTTAATACATTGGAAATGCGCGCAACGGCCGGCGAACGACTTGATGCTACTGTAAACTTCTGGGGAACAGACTTCGAAAACGGCGGCGGACAGGTTAGCGCTCCGCCAGATATCAAGCGCGTTCTCTCATGGGCCGACCTTTCAATTTCAGGTCTTGGACCCTCATGCGATATTCGAGAATTCTCTTTTAACGTAAACAATCAGCTCTCAAGAAATTATACTTTCTGTCCGGGCAAACATGGCGGTTACGTTCCAAATAACATCTCGGCTGGAAAGCGTCAGGTTTCCGGAAGCATTGGATATCAGGGCGCAGCTCCAGACGATGACAATAACGCCGAAAAGAATGCAACCCAAGACAATCCGCCGGGCGGAACGCTGGTCTTTGATGCAAGAGATTTTACAGTTACATTCAACAACATTACGTACGAATATCAGTCAATTGAAGCTCAACCGGGCTTGATTACTTCTACAGTAAATTGGTATGCTCATTCCATCGACGGAACCGCAATTCAGTAATCCATAAGAGAAGGAGGGCCGAAGCCCTCCTTCTTTTTTTCATACCTGCTGTATAATCCTACCTAGCTTCATCTTGACATAATTTATTGAACGGTTGTCTAAAACTGCGTCTCCGTTTGTTTTTGATATGGCTATCGCCAAATCTCAATTTAACAAGTCTAAATATCCAAGGAGGATACTATGTCATTACTTGTTTCAACTAAGCTGTTTCCAATCGACATTAAATATGCCGAAGTCAAGCTCAAGAACGGGCTAGATGGCATCATTTTGGTAAAAGGTGAGGAGATGGAAAAGAAGTACGAAGGCAGGACCAAAGAATTGCATACGCAATGGCTCCAGCCTAATTGGAAAGAGCATACAGATATCATTCGCGAATCGATGGTTTGGGATGCCTTTAAAGGCGAACGACAGATGGATTTTCAACTGTATCGCTCGCTCTGTATTGAACGGTTCTTGAAGGTCTGGGACATCATTGATGATGCAGGATCTCCAGTTCCATGCGAAAATAAAGCCATTGCTCAGCTAGAATACAACATGGCGAATGCTTTGATTGATCATTTCATTTCAAAGAGTACGCCGACTGAGTCCGACCTAAAAAACTAGCCTTCCTGTCTCATAAGTACTATACGAGCAAAATGGCAAAGAACGAATTACCCCCGGATCTTTGCATTGAGATAGCGCTTTGGGACAGGTTTGGTTGGGGGCCGAATGAAACAGAATCAATTTCTTTGCGTAAGATGCGCGAGATCTTTATTGTCCTAGAACAACAGCGAATCTCCAGAGACGCGATGGAAAATCTGGGAAGACCAACATCCGAAAGTCATGACCGTATTATGGCTGCGCAGAAAATCAAAGATGAAATAGACGGCGAAATATAGTTGTTCGGCAGCAAAGGAAAGGAACAGGACATTCTTGGGGCGAATTCTATCATAGCCCAATGCCTTATCCTGAAAATTCCAAGGAGATATACAGATGTCCCTACTGATTAATGAATCGGATACTTTTGTTATTAACGTCAGGTATTCTCAACAGGCAAATGGCGAATTGATCTTCGATGAAGGCTCAGAAACAGCGAACTTTACTTTTAAGCGCCCAAACTGGATCGAAATGCGAACGATTATGTCAAATGCAGTCATAGTTAACGCAAACAACGGTCAGGCAATTATTGACCCCTACAAGCTGATGGATACAAAAATCAAGTTGCTCTTGAAGGAATGGGATCTAAAAATTCCAGTTACCGAATCCGCGATTGACCGGTTGCATCCAACATTGATCCAATATTTGTTCGACAAGCTAAACGTAGAAACAGCGCCGGTCGCTCCTGCTCCGGCAGAGCCAGTTTCAGAAGAATAGTCTCCTAAGGAATAGTCCTTAAATGGCTGTTGACCTTAAGTTAAATATAGATAGTAATGCAGCCTTTGTCGCAAAGGACCTAGACTCCGTTGCAAAAGCGGTGGGTCTGACTACGCCCCAGCTCAAGCAGATGGCGGCGGGTTGGAAATCCAATAGAGAAGAAACTGAAGGCTTTACAGGCGCGGTCAATCAGCTTACTGCGAAGCTCGGCGGAATTACCGGCGCAATTAAAGGCGTTGCAGCAGCTTTCAGCGTCGGTCTTTCATTCAATAAACTCGAACAAGCGGCCGTAAGTTATAACAAAACTCTCTTTGATCTCAGCCGAAGTACGAAAGTTATCGGCGGCGATTATAAGAGCCTGTCCAAGGGCATTGACGAACTCAATAAGAGTACGTTCATGTCAAAGCAGCAGGCCGCAGAATTTACTCTCAATCTCCAAAAGAATGTTCAGGGAACTCGTCTTTCTTCCCAAGAAATTACAAAGCTCGGTCAGGTATTGACGTCTGAATACTGCGGAGCTATTGAGGACATCAACAAGGCAACAAACGAGTTGATGGGCCTTCAAAAGAAGAACATTAATCTCTTCAAAGATCTAGGCAATACCATGTCTGACGGAGCCTTCGCCGACTACTTGTCAACGATGGAAGTCGTCTATGGCGCGTCGGAAGATCAAATCGATGCAACTGTTAGAATGCGAACTGCGTTTCAAGCAAACGGCAATCAATTAACCCAGCAAGAAAAAGAGATGCTCGGTTTGGGCAATTCGATGCAGGACGCAAAGAAGGCTGCCGCCGATCTTGAAAATGCCATGGGACAGCAGCTCGTCGCGGAATTCAAGACGATGAACAAGTTCATGGCTGATACCACGCGCTGGGTTACCGATCTTACAAATCGTTTTCCATTTCTTACTAAAGCTATTGCAGTGGCCGCTGTCGCAATAGGGAGTCTTGCGGTCGCGGGAACTGCCCTAATCGCAGGCAAGGGCATATTGAGTCTCGGCAAAGGCTTGCTTGGCGGCGACAAGGCTGCGGCAGGGCT
>Ga0163152_10002734_pt1 | contig 24262 bp, 29 predicted proteins | sample OliLakLV19MP8IB2_FD_148635 | JGI IMG/M metagenome (GOLD analysis project Ga0163152, IMG submission 148635) | Freshwater microbial mat bacterial communities from Lake Vanda, McMurdo Dry Valleys, Antarctica - Oligotrophic Lake LV.19.MP8.IB-2 | ecosystem: Environmental > Aquatic > Freshwater >...
GCCGGGGGCTCCCGGTAGCAGGCGATCTCTTTCAGACGGGAGATATTCTGCTGCACCTGCCGACGGAGGTTGCCCTCGACGACGTAGTTCTTCTCGATCTCGGTCGTAATCCGAGCGAGTTCGTCGTCCGTCAGATCCTTGACGCGACGCTGGGGGTTCACCCCCACCGCCTCCAGGATGTCGAACGCGGTCTTCTTGCCGATGCCGTGCACGTACGTGAGGGCGACCCAGGTCACCTTCTCGTTCGGGATATCTACGCCGACGATGCGGGCCATAGCGGGAGTACTCCGGGACTTTCGAGTGGCGGCTTCGGGATCCGGGGCCTAGCCCTGGACCTGCTTGTGGCGGACGTCGGTGCAGATCACCCGCACCTTGCCGTGGCGGCGGATGATACGGCACTTCTCGCACATGCGACGAACGGACGAACGGACCTTCATGGCGTTGCTCCTCCCTCCGGGGCCTACTCGCGGTAGACGATGCGGCCCTTGGAGAGATCGTAGGGACTCATCTCGACGGTCACCCGGTCCCCGGGGAGGATCCGGATGAAGTTCATGCGCATCTTGCCCGACACGTGGGCGAGGATGCGGTGGCCGTTCTCGAGCTCCAGCACGAACATGGCGTTCGGGCGGGCCTCGACCACCTTCGCTTCCAGCCGGAGGGCGTCTTCCTTCGGCATGGTTCAGACCCTCGTCAGGACCATGGGTCCGTCTTTCGTGATGGCGATCGTGTCCTCCCAGTGCGCGGACAGCGAACCGTCCTGCGTCACGACGGTCCAGTCGTCGTCCAGCGTCCGCACGTCGGCGGACCCCGCGTTGAGCATGGGCTCGATCGCGATGCAGAGGCCCTCGCGGAACACCAAGTCCCGCTTCAAGGTCGCCGCGTCGACGTAGTTCGGCACCGAGGGGTCCTCGTGCATCCGCGAGCCGATCCCGTGGCCCGCGTACTCGCGGACGAGAGAGAACCCGCGGGCCTCGGCGAGCACCTGCACCGCGCGCCCCACGTCGGACAGGCGCTTCCCCGGGACGCACACCTCGACGGCGGCCTCCAGGCACTCGCGCGTGGTCTCGACGAGCCGGCGTGCGTCGGGCGAGACCTTACCCACGCAGATCGTGGCGGCGTTGTCCCCCACGTAGCCCTTGAGCCGGGCGCCGACGTCGATCCCGACGATGTCGCCCTCTTTCAGCCGACGCGAGCTCGGGATGCCGTGCACGACCTGATCGTTCACGCTGATGCAGGCGGACGCGGGGTAGCCGTGATAGCCCTTGAACTCCGGCGTCGCGCCGTGGGACCGGATCACCCGCTCGACCTCGGCGTCGATGTCGAGCGTGGACACGCCGGGCTTCACCAGGGCGCGCGCGGCGTCCAAGGCGAGCCGCGCGACGCGGCCGGCCTCGCGCATCGTCTCGATCTCTCGGAGGGACTTGTACACGATCATCGGCCCCGGCCGCCCGCGCGATGGGCGACCGCCGCCTTCGTCAGAGCCTCGACGTCGTCCATGGTCCCCGAGGCATCGACCTCGGCGAGCAGCCCGGACGCGCGGTACCGCGCGACGAGCGGCTCGGTCTGCGCGCGGTAGACGCGCAGGCGCTCGCGAATCACCGGCTCCGTGTCGTCCGAGCGGCCGCGGCCGAGCGACCGGCGCACGATCTCCTCGTCGCCGAGCACGTAGTAGACGACGGCCTCCAGCGCCCGGGCGGAGCCCAACTCCCGGTCGAGCGCATCGGCCTGCGGGAGGGTGCGGGGGAAGCCGTCGAGCAGGAACCCGTTCGCCGCGTCCTTGGCCTCGAGTCGCTCCCGGACGAGCCCGATCACGAGGTCGTCGGGCACGAGTTTCCCCGCGTCCATGATCGGCTTCGCCCGCTGCCCGAGGAGGCTGCCGGCTGCGACGGCGGCACGGAGGAGGTCGCCGGTCGAGAGGTGCACGACGCCCTCGCGGGCGCAGAGCCTCACGGCCTGCGTTCCCTTGCCACAACCGGGGGGACCGAGGAGGACGACGCGCATCGCTAGGTCCGGTCGGCCTCTCCGCCCATGAAGCCCTCGTAGCGGCGCATGAGCAAGTGGCTGTTCAGCTTGTCGACGAGGTCCAGCGCCACGCTCACCACGATGAGGATCGAGGTGCCGCCGAGGAACTGGGCGATCTGGGGCGAGGTGTCCGCGCCGGCGCGGCGGGCGAGCCAACTCGGGACGAGCGCGATCACCGCCAGGAACGTCGCGCCCGCCAGCGTCATGTGGGTCATGACCTTCTGGAGGAAGTCGGCGGTGTGGCGACCGGGACGGATGCCAGGGATGAAGGAGCCGCTCTCCTTCATGTTCTTCGACATCTCGGCCGGGTTGAACATCAACGAGGTCCAGAAGTACGAGAAGAAGTAGATCAGGGCGACGTCGATGACCGTGTAGAACCACGAGCCATAGCCGAACAGCCCGTCCAGCCACTTCCAGCCGAGCCCCTGGCTGATCATCTGCGGGAAGGCGAGGAGGCTCGAGGAGAAGATCACCGGCATCACGCCGGCCTGGTTGACCTTGATCGGCAAGAAGTGGCGCTGCCCGCCGAAGACCCGGTGCCCGCGGACCAACTTCGCGTACTGCACGGGGATCTTGCGTGTCCCCTTCGTGATGTAGACGACGACGACGACGACGCCGATGAACAGGGCGATGAGCACCAGCGGCGTCAGCGGCGACGGGTGCTGCTTGACCATCGATATCACGCTCTGCGGCAGGCGCGCGATGATGCCCGCCATGATGAGCATGGAGATGCCGTTGCCGATGCCGTGCTCGGTGATCTGCTCGCCGATCCACATGAGGGCGATCGTGCCCGCCGTCAGGGCGAGCATGCCCGCCATGGCCGGGCCGAACCCCGCGGCGATGAGCCGCTGGGCGCCGAAGCCCGCGAACGGCGACTCAACCTGGTAGACGTTGTGCACGACGATCCAGGCCTGGACGATGGCCAGGGGGACCGTCGCGAACCGCGTCCACTGGTTGATCCGACGCTGGCCCGCCGACCCTTCCTTCGCAACGGCCTCGAGGCTCGGGATCACCTTCACCAGCAACGAGAAGATGATGCTCGCGCTGATGTACGGCATGATGCCGAGGCTGAACAGCGCGCAGCCGGCGATGCCGCCGCCCGAGAGCATGTTCACCATCACGAGGAAGTCGGTGCCCTCGACGCCGCCGTCGATGAGGCGCCGGAGGAACGGCATGTTCGCGCCGGGCAGCGGCACGTTCATCCCGACCCGGTAGAGCACCAAGAACAGGAACGTCACCCACAGCCGGTGACGGATGTCGGGGACGCGGAAGAGGTTGAACAGGCGCCCGACCATCCCTATTCCTTGTCCTTCTTCGAGGCGCCGCCGGACTTCGAGGCGCCGCCGGACTTCGAGGCGCCGCCGGACTTCGAGGGCTTCGCACCGCCGGCGCCCGCGCCGGGGGCCTTGGCGGCCTTCGAGGCCTTGGGGCCCTTCGCCGCGGCGGCCTTCTTGGGCTTACCGGCCTTGGCGGCCTCGGCCTTGTAAGCGTCGACCTTGACGACGCGCTTCGCGGCCTGGGCGACGCGGCGAGCCGCGCCCTCCTCGAGCCGGACGCGCGCGTCACCGGCGACCACCTCGACGGTGCCGCCGGCCTTCTCGACCTTCGCGCGGGCGCCCGCGCTGGCGGCGTCGCACGTCACCTTGAGCGCCTTGGCGATCTCTCCGTCGCCCAGGAGCTTCCACAGCGTGGCGCTCTTGGGGACGAGGCGCGCGTTGCGCAGCGTGTCGAGGTCGACCGTCGCGCCGGCGGGGAAGGCGGCCTCGAGCGCCCGCACGTTCACGCCCTCGAAACGGAGGCGGAACGCGTGGTTGCTGAAGCCCTTCTTGGGCAACCGGCGGTACAGCGGCATCTGGCCGCCCTCGAACCGCGAGCGGAACTGGGTGCCGGAGCGACGCCCTGCGCCCTTCTCGCCGCGACCGGAGGTCTTGCCGAGGCCCGAACCCCAGCCACGACCGACGCGGCGGCGCTCGAGGCGCACGACCTTGATGGAGTAGACGTCCTTGAGGTTCATCGGAGCTCCACGCCACGGGCCCGGGCGACCTGGTCGCGCGTCCGCAGCCGCATCAGGCCGTCGAGGGCAGCCTTCACGAGGTTCACGGCCGTCGTCGACCCGTAGGCCTTCGTGAGAACGTCCTTGACGCCCACGGCCTCGAGGATCGAGCGGGCGCCCTGCCCGGCGATACAACCGGTGCCGGGCGCGGCCGGCATGATCTTGACGGTGGACGAGCGGTACCGGCCGATGACGGCGTGCGGGACGGTCGTCCCGACCACGGCGATCCGGACGAGCCGCTTCTTGGCGTCGGCGACGGCCTTCTCCACGGCGGGAGGTACCTCGTTCGCCTTGCCGAAGCCGACCCCCACCGTGCCCTCGTGGTCGCCCACGACGACGAGCGCAGAGAAGCCGAAACGACGGCCTCCCTTCATGACCTTGGCCGAGCGGTTCACCTTGACGACGGTCTCAGTGAGCGTACGTCCCTCGGGGGAGACGAAGTCGATCTCGCGGCGCATTCCTGCAGTCCTCTCCGGCGCCCGGCGGGCGCCTACACCGAGCTCCGTTACACCGAGATCCCGGCGGCGCGGACAGCGTCCGCCACCGCCTTGACGCGGCCGTGGTACTTGAACGGGCCCCGGTCGAACCGGACGGCCTTGAGGCCGAGCGCCGACGCACGGCGGGCCAGCTCTTCGCCCACGGCCTTCGCGGCGGCCACGTTGGCCGTCTTGGGGCCGAGGTCGAGCGCCTTCGTCGACGCGCTCGCCAGCGTGTTGCCGGTGACGTCGTCGATGAGCTGGAGCCAGACGTGCTTCTGCGTGCGGTGGACGGACAGACGCGGACGGTCGGCGGTGCCACGGACCTTCGCGCGGACGCGGAAGGCGCGGGACTTGCGACGTTTGGCGAGACGCTTCTGCAGCTTCACGGGCTACTTCTCCCCGCCCACGAAGGACTTGCCGGCCTTCTGGACGACCACCTCTCCGACGTAGCGCACGCCCTTGCCCTTGTAGGGCTCGGGCGGACGGTTGCGACGGATCTCGGCGGCGAACTGGCCGACGAGCTGCTTGTCGTGACCGCGGATGATGACGAGCGTCGGCTGCGGGCACTCGACGGTGAGGCCCTTCGGGACCTCGATCACCACCGGGTTGCAGTATCCGAGGCTGAGGGTGAGGATCCGGCCGGCGAGCTTCGCCTGGTAGGACACGCCGACGATCTCGAGGCGCTTCTCGAAGCCCGTAGACACGCCGTCCACCATGCCCTTGACGAGGGCGCGGTAGAGGCCGTGGCGGGCGCGGTGCGCATGGTCGTCGCCCGGACGGGAGAGGACCAACTGGCCGCCGTCGAGCTTCGCGGTGATGCCGCCGTCGAGGGTCCTGGACAACTCGCCCTTCGGGCCCTTGACCTTGACGGTCAGCCCGTCGACGGTGACCGTGACGCCCGCGGGGATCGAGACGGGGATCTTGCCGATGCGCGACATGGGATTACCAGACCTCGCAGAGGATCTCGCCGCCAACGCCCTGAGCGCGGGCTTCGCGGTCCGAGAAGACGCCGCGGCTCGTCGAGAGCACGCAGATGCCCAGGCCGTTCAGGATCCTGGGGAGCTCGCGCACGCCCTTGTAGGCGCGGCGACCGGGCTTGCTCACGCGCCCGATGGACGAGATCACGGGATTGCCGTCGATGTCGTACTTGAGGTAGACGCGCAGGCCGGGGCGGCCGTCCGGGCCGTCCGAGGTCCGGACGTCCTCGACGTAGCCCTCACGCTTGAGGACCTCGGCGACGGACTTCACGAACCCCGACGGACGGACGTCCACCGAGGAGGCGCGGATGCGGATCCCGTTGCGGATCCGGGTCAGGAGGTCGGCGATCGGATCGGTCATCGACATGTGTAGACGCCTCCTACCACGAGGCCTTGCGAACGCCGGGAATCTCGCCGCGCAACGCCATCTGGCGGAAGCACAAGCGGCAGCTACCGAACTTCCGGTAGAACGCGCGGCGACGGCCGCAGAACTGGCAGCGGTTGTAGCGACGCGTCGAGAACTTCGGCGGCAGCTTCTGCTTGACGATCAGACAGGTCCTAGCCACGGGTACCGACCTCCTCGCGCGCGAACGGGAAGCCGAACTCCTCGAGCAGGGCGCGGCTCGCCGCGTCCGACCCGCCGGAGATCGTCATGGTGACGTTGAGTCCCGAGAGCCCGTCGGTCTTCTCGACCTCGATCTCGGGGAACACCGACTGCTCCGCGATGCCGAGGCTGTAGTTGCCGCGGCCGTCGAAGCGGGTCGGGCAGCCGCGGAAGTCGCGGATGCGGGGAATGACGACCGAGATGAGGCGGTCGAAGAACTCGTAGCAGCGGGTGCCGCGAAGGGTGACCTTCGCGCCAACCGCCATGCCCTCGCGGACCTTCCACGAGGCCACGGACGTCTTCGCGAGCGTGATCACCGCCTTCTGGCCGGCGATCGTGGTGAGGCTCTGGGCGGCGGACTCGACGAGTTTCTTGTTCTCGACGGCCTGGCCGACACCCATGGACAGGGTGATCTTCATCAGCCGCGGGAGCGCCAGGTCGTTGTCGACCTTGAGGCGCGTCGCGAGCCGAGGACGGATCTCCTTGCGGTAGCGTTCGAGCAGGCGGGGGACGGCGGTGACGGCCACGGGCTAAGCCTCCGAGCCCTTCGAGCCGCGACCCTTGGTCGCGGCGTCGAGGGAGGCGCCGCTCTTGCGGGCGACGCGGACCTTGGCGCCGTCGACGACCTTGGCCGAGACGCGCGTGGGGGCGTCCGTGGTCGGGTCGACGGGCATGAGCGTGCTGAGCCACATCGCCGCCTCGCGGCGGATGCGACCGCCCTGCGGGTGCTTCTGGCTCTTGCGGAGGTGCTTGTAGACGAGGCGGACGCCCTCGACGAGCGCCTTGCCCTCGTCGGGCAGCACGCGCAGCACCTTGCCGCGCTTGCCCTTCTCGGCGCCGGAGCGCACCACCACGAGGTCGCCCTTCTTGATGCGCGCCATCACACCACCTCCGGCGCCAGGGAGACGATCTTCATGAAACCCTTGTTGCGGAGCTCCCGGGCGACCGCGCCGAAGATGCGCGTGCCCCGCGGGTTCTTCTCCTCGTCCACGAGGACGATGGCGTTGCTGTCGAACCGGACGTACGAGCCGTCGGAGCGCCTCGTGTTGTTGCGAGTCCGCACCAGCACGCCGCGAACGACCGCGCCGGCCTTGATCTCGGACGACGGGAGGGACTTCTTGACGGAGACCACCACGATGTCGCCCAACTCGGCGAAGCGGCTGTTGCCGCGACCGAGCACCTTGATGGCGCAGCAGAGCTTCGCCCCGGTGTTGTCAGCCACGTCGAGCCAGGTACGCATCTGGATCACGAGGTCACCTCCCCCGCCGTCGGAGCCACCGGGCTCGTCATGGCCAGGCTCTTGGCACCCGGGGCCGCGGGCTTGGGAGCCTGCTTCCCGGGCAGCGAGGCGATCTCTTCCTCGCCGCGGACGGCCACGACACGGGCCGCCGAGACGACGCGCACGAGGCGCCAGTGCTTCGTCTTGGACAGCCGCCGCGCGAAGACGATCTCGACGGTGTCGCCCGTCTTCGCCTTGCCGTGCTCGTCGTGGGCCTTGTAGACCTCGACACGGGTCGTGAACTTCCCGTACTTCGGGTGCCGGACCTTCGTCGTCGTCTGGACGACGATGGTCTTGGTCATCTTGTCGGAGATCACGATGCCCAACATCGTGCGCCGAGGGGAGCGCGTGCTCGTCGTCGCCATGGCTTGCGTCACTCCTTCGCCGCGGCCGGCTCGCCGGCGCGCCCGAGCTCACGCTCGCGCAGGATGGTGTTGATCCGGGCGATCTCGCGTCGCGCGCGACGCAGGAACCCGCGGTCGGTCTTCTCCTCGGTCCCGCCCTTGAAGCGGCGGTCGAAGACCTCCTTGTTGAGCCGCACGATGTCGGCGCGCAGGTCCTCGGACCCGCGACGCCGTACCTCGGCAGCCTTCGTCTTCGTGGTCTTCACGCCCCGTGCCTCCGTCGCACCATCCGAGTTCTCACCGGGAGCTTGTGCGACACCTTGTTGAAGGTCTTGCGCGCGATCTCCTCGGTCACACCGCCGAGCTCGAAGAGGACCGTGCCGGGCTTGACCACCGCGCACCAGTAGTCGGGCTCGCCCTTCCCGGTGCCCATTCGGGTCTCCTCGGGGGTCGAGGTGACCGACTTGTGCGGGAAGATGCGGATGAAGAGGCGACCGTCCGGCGCGCCACGGACGGCGGCGACGCGGCAGGCCTCGATCGTGTTGGCAGGGATCCAGCCCGGCATGAGGGACTGGAGGCCCCACTCACCGAACGAGACCTGGTTGCCCCGCTGAGCCACGCCCTTGATGGTCCCGCGCTGCGACTTGCGGAACTTGACCCGCTTCGGCATCGTTGCCATGTCAGACGCCTTCCTGACGGACGGGCTCGGCCTTCGCGAGGGTCCCGGTGTAGATCCAGCACTTCACGCCGATGCTCCCGTAGGTCGTCTTCGCGGTCGCCATACCGTAGTCGATGGCGGCCTTGAGCGTCGACAGGGGGATCGAGCCGCGGATCTGCTTCTCGACGCGCGCGATCTCCCCGCCACCGAGTCGGCCGCCGACCTGCAACTTGATGCCCTTGGCGCCACGCTCCATCGTCTGCTGGATCGCGCGCTTCATGGTGCGGCGGAACGACGCCCGCTTCATGAGCTGCTCGGCGACGCCCTCCGCGACGAGCGTCGCGTTGAGCTCCGGCTTCGGGATCTCGAGGATGTCGAGCCCGACCTTGCGCTTGAGGATCGTCTCCAGCCGGGTCTTGAGCTCCTCGGCCTTCACGCCCTTGCGCCCGATCAGGATGCCGGGCTTGGCGGTGTGGACGATCACCCGGAGGGCGTCGGCCTTCCGCTCGATCTCGACCTTCGGGATCCCCGCGCCCGCGAACTCCTTCTTGATGAAGTCGCGGATCTGGCGGTCCTCCTTGAGGAGGCGCCCGAAGTCTTTCTTGGGGGCGTACCAGCGGCTCGACCAGTCGAGGTAGATGCCGGTGCGGAACCCGATGGGATGGGTCTTCTGGCCCACGTGCTACTCCTTCACCGGGGCCGGCGACGCGTCGCCCTTGCCCTTCCTCGTGCTCTTTTTCTTCTTCGGGCTCTTCGCGGCGCCAGCCGCCTTGCCGGCGATCTCCGCCTCGGCGAGCGTCACCACGATGTGAGACGTCCGCTTGCGAATCGGGAACGCGCGACCCATGGCGCGGGCCATGAAGCGCGGGCGGCCACCGAGCAGCGGGCCCCCGTCGACGCGGGCCTCCGCCACCACGAGCCGACCGAGCTTCACCTCGAGGTCGTTGCTGGCCGTCGCCTTCGCCGAGAGGATGATCTTGCGGATCATCGGGGCGGCGCGACGGGGCTGAAACTCGAGGATGCTGAGGGCCTCGTCCACGGGCTTGCCGCGGACCAGGTCGATGACCGGCCGGGCCTTGAACGGCGAGATCCGCGCGTCGCGGTGAATCGCCGTGAACTGCTTGCCGACGATGCGGACCAGGCCGCGATCCTTGCGGGACACGGGAGGCCTCCTACTTCTTCCCGGCGTCGGCCGGTGCGGTCTCGGTGGCGCGCGTCGAGTGCGCGCGGAAGAGGCGCGTGGGGGAGAACTCGCCGAGCTTGTGCCCGACCATGTCCTCCGTCACGTACACCTTCACGAAACGGTTGCCGTTGTGGACCATGAACGTGTGGCCCACGAACTCCGGCACGATGTCGCTGCGACGAGCCCACGTCTTGATGGGCTCGCGCTTCGACCCGCCGACGGCCTTCTCGACGCGAGCAAAGAGCTTCGCGTCCACGTAGGGGCCCTTCTTGAGGCTACGGCCCATGGACTACCTCCCGACCTGCGGGCCGCGACGGCGGCCACGCACGATGAAGCGGCTCGAGTTCTTGTTGCGCTTGCGGGTGTTGCCGCCCTTGGACAACACGCCCCACTTGGACACCGGGTGACGCCCGCCCTTGCGACGACCCTCGCCGCCGCCCATGGGGTGGGCGACCGGGTTCTGGGCCGAGCCGCGCGAGATCGGGCGGTAGCCCATGTGGCGATGACGGCCCGCGGTCCCGATGACGACGAGGTTCGCGTCGAGGTTGCCGACCTGGCCGACCGTGGCGCGGCAGTCCAGGTGGACCTTCCGCATCTCGGTCGAGGGCAGGGTGAGCAGGGCGTACTCGCCCTCCTTCGCCGTGAAGACCGCACCGGTGCCGGCCGCCCGCGCCATCTGCGCCCCGCGGCCGGGGACCAACTCGACGGCGTGGACCGTGAGGCCCACCGGGATCTTGCGGAGCGGCAAGCAGTTGCCCGGCTTCGCCTCGGCCTTGACGCCGTTCATCACGACCGCGCCGACCACGATCCCGAGGGGAGCGAGGATGTAGCGCTTGTCGCCGTCCGCGTAGTGGAGCAGCGCCAGGCGGGCGTTGCGGTTCGGGTCGTATTCGATCGCGGCGACCTTGGCCGACACGCCGTCCTTGGCGCGTTTCCAGTCGATGATGCGGTAGCGGCGCTTGGCGCCGCCGCCCCGGGCGCGCAGGGTCACGCGGCCGTGGTTGTTGCGACCGCCACTCTTGCGCTGGGCGCCGAGCAGGCGGGCCTCCGGGGCCTTCCCCTTCGTGAGGTCGCTGTTGTCGAGGAACGTGATCTGGCGCGTTCCGTTGGTCGTCGGTCGTACGCGGCGGATGGGCATCGTCGGCTCCTGAGGCTCTCGTCCGTGGGTTCGTCGTCGTCGGCGTCAGTAGACGTCGAGGGACTGGCCCGGCTTGACCACGACGATCGCGCGCTTGCGCGCCGGCGTCTCCGAGACGCGGAAGCCCATGCGGCGGGGCTTGCCCGCGCGGAAGGCGGTCCGGACATCGACGACATCGACCTTGAAGATCGTCTCGACGGCGTTCCGGATCTGGATCTTGTTCGCCTTCGGGTGGACCTCGAAGGTGTAGGCGTTGGTCCGCTCCGACGTGCGGAGCGACTTCTCCGTCACGACCGGACGGAGGATGACCTTGCGCGGGTCGGTCGGCTTCACCGGGGCGCTCCGATGCGCGACGCGATCGCGTCCCAGGCACCCTCGCCGAGGAGGAGCCGGGTGCACGCGGCGACGTCTCGCGCGTTGAGCTCGGCGGCGGGGAGCACGCGCGAGCCGGGGACGTTGCGGGCGGACTTGAGGAGGTTCTGGTCGGCGGCCGCCGCCGTCACGAGCAGCGGGGCGTGGCCGGCGTCGGCCACGGCGAGCAACTTCACGTAGGCCTTCGTGCTCGGCTTGGCGAACGAGATCGCGCTCACGACCGTGACCTCGCCGTCGGCGAGCTTGCGGGCCAGCGCCACCGCGAGCGCCTTGCGCAGCGCGCGGCGGGGCATCTCCTGGCGGAACGAGCGCGGGTGCGGGCCGAAGCAGACGCCGCCGCCGCGGAAGTGCGGGGCCTTGCCGTCGCCCTGACGCGCGTTGCCCGTGTGCTTCTGCTTGTACATCTTCTTCGTCGAGCCGCTGACGAAGTGGCGCTCCTTCGTCGACACGGTGCCGACGCGGGCGTTGGCCTCGTACTGGATCACCGCGTCGCGCAGGACGACGGGGTGGAAGCCGCGCGACTCGCGGCGCGTCTTCGGCAGCAGCGTCGCTTCGTCGAGCGTCGCGGTGCCGAAGGCGCCGGAGGCAGCGTCGATCGTCTTGACCTCGGCCATGGGTTCCTCGTTGCTCTCGTCGTGGTTTCGTGGGGCCGGCGACCGGTGCGACGCCCCTCGTGGGGTCCGCCGCGCCGTCCGCCGTCGGGGGTCAGACCTTGATGCGGATGTCGACGCCGGCGGGCAGGTTCAGCTTGCTGATGGCGTCGATGGTCTTCGCCGTCGGCTCGCTGATGAAGAGGATCCGCTTGTGGGTGCGGATCTCGAACTGCTCGCGCGCCTTCTTGTCGATGTGGGGCGAGCGCAGGACGGTGTAGCGCTCGATGCGGGTCGGCAGCGGGATCGGGCCCGCGACGCGCGCACCCGTCCGCTTCGCCGTGTCCACGATGTCGGCGGCGCTCTTGTCGACGACCTCGTGGTCGAACGCTTCCATGCGGATCTTGATCAACTGGCTCGGGATCGTCATGGGACCTACCGGGACGTTTCGGGGATCGGGGGGGGCGCGGGTCGCGGCGTGCGCGAGCACGTCGGCCGCCTTGGCCCCGAAGGTCTGTCCCGAGGGTGACTCGGAACACGCGTCGGGGGAACGGCGGTGAAGGGGCCGAGAGTAGACGCGACCCGCCCCGTGTCAATCCGATCGCAGGGCGTCTGTCCGGGGCCGGCACCGTCGCCCCCCCCGGTAGCGGGGTCGAGCCGCTCCGCCCGAGGTCAGAACGACAGGTTCTTCGCGACGTCCGGGGGGACGGGTTCGTAGCCGGCCGGTTCCATCGAGTACCCGGCCCGGCCCTGGGAGAGCGAACGGACCGCCGTCGAGTACCCGAACATCGAGGACAGGGGAGCGCGGCCGACGAGGACCCGGCCGTCCCCCATCTGGTCGTTGCTCTCGATCAGGACGCGACGACGGTTGAGGTCTGCAAGGATGTCGCCGGTGAACTCGTTCGGCGTGTGAACCTCGATCCGCATGGCGGGCTCGAGGAGCACCGGGGTGGCGGCTTCGAACGCCTGCTCGTAGGCCTTGGCCGCCGCAGCCTCGAACGCGATCTCGCTCGGTGGGACGAGCTCGTGGGTCTTTCCGTCGACGAGGACCGCCTCGACGTCGATCGCGGGCCAAGCGAAGCCGGCGGCTCCGCCGGAGGCACCGCGGACGCCGCGCTCGACCGCCGCGACGCAGACCGGCGGGACATGGTCGGGACGCGCTTCGTTCTTGAACGAGACCCCCCCGGCCCCGGGCGCGGAGGCGACGGTGAGCGTCACGGTCGCGACGTGGGCCTTGCTCGCGATCTGGCGTTCGAACGTGAAGGTGGCCTCGCCGGCCCCGGCCACGGTCTGCCGATAGGCGACGCGGGGCTTGCCCACGTTCGCGGCGACCCCGAGGTCGCGCACGAGACGGTGGATCAGCACCTCGAGGTGCAGTTCCCCCATCCCCTCGATCAGGGTCTCCCCGGTGTCGGGCGAGACGTGCGTCCGGAACGTGGGGTCCTCGCGGGCCAACCGCGCGAGCGCCTCCACGAGCCGGTCGCGGTCGGCGTTGGTCTTCGGCTCGATCCGCATCGACATGACGGGCTCGGGGAAGTGCATGGACTCGAGGACGATCGGCGCCTTCTTGTCGCAGAGCGTGTCGCCGGTCGCGGTCTCCTTGAGCCCCACGAGCGCGACGATGTCGCCGGCGACGGCGCGCTCGACGGCCTCGCGCTCGTTCGCGTGCATCCGGAGCAGGCGCATGGCCCGTTCGTGTCTCCCGAGCCGCGGGTTCCAGAGGCCCTGGCCCTGCGTCAGCGTGCCCGAGTAGACGCGGACGAACGTCAGGTCCCCGTGGGCGTCGCCGACGATCTTGAACGCGAGTGCGCACAACGGCCCGTCGGGGTCGGGCTCGCGGTGCTCGGCGCGGTCGGGTCTCGCCGGGTCCTTGCCGTCGATGGCGCCGGCGTCGAGCGGGCTCGGCAGGTAGTCGACGACCGCGTCCAAGACGGTCTGCACGCCGACGTTCTTGAACGCAGCGCCGCAGAGGGCCGGGAAGAGCCGCGCCGCCAGGGTGGCCTGGCGCAGCCCCGCCTTCAGGTCGGCGACGGTGAGCGTCTCGCCCGCGAGGAACTTCTCGCCGGCGGCCTCGCTGTGCTCGACCACGAGGTCGACGAGTTCCTGCCGGCGCAGTTCCGCCTCTGCCTGGAGGTCGGCGGGCACCGGGCCTCGCGTCACGGTCCGCCCCTGGTCGGCGCCGAACGTGAGCATCTCGAGGGTCAGCAGGTCGACGACGCCGGCGAGGTCCTCGCCGCGCCCGACGGGCATCGTGACGGCCACGGGGGTCCCATGGAGGCGGGCGCGGATGCTCTCGAGGGAGCGGTCGAAGTCGGCGCCCGGGCGGTCCATCTTGTTGACGAAGCAGCAGCGCGGGACGTGGTAGCGCGTGGCCTGGCGCCAGACGGTCTCGGACTGGGCCTCGACGCCGTTCACCGCGTCGAAGACGACGACCGCGCCGTCGAGGACGCGGAGGGAGCGCTCGACCTCGGCGGTGAAGTCGACGTGGCCGGGGGTGTCGATCAGGTGGAGTTCGTGGCCGCGCCAGCCGAGGGTGGTGGCGGCGGCGGTGATGGTGATGCCGCGCTCCTGCTCCTCGGGCAGGTAGTCCATCTTGGCGGTGCCGTGGTGCACCTCGCCCATCTGGTGTTCCTTGCCCGTGTAGAACAGCAGGCGCTCGGACAGCGTCGTCTTCCCCGCGTCGATGTGGGCGACGATGCCGAAGTTCCGGACCAGCGCGAGATCTCGGGCGTGCTTCTCTGGGGGCATAGGCCGACAGTCTAATTCGGGCCCCCTGCGGGCGACCTCGGCGCGCGAGGGACGCGAGGCCCCGCCATCGCGGCGCGGCGATCCGCCCCTCCGCCCTCACAACGCGGGGGCCGCGTCGCGACCTCGGTGCGTGGGGCGGTCCCGTGGCCTCCGGCGCGGCGCGGCGATCGGCCCCTCCGCCCTCACAACGCGGGGGCCGCGTCGCGACCTCGGTGCGTGGGGCGGTCCCGTGGCCTCCGGCGCGGCGCTGCGGGCCGGGGATCTCGCGGTCCTGGGGGAGGGCGTCCGGCAGGCCGCGCGGGCCCCGAAACGACTGCGGGCACCCTTTCGGGTGCCCGCAGAGCAAGTCGCGCAACAGAGGAAACAGAGGAAACAGGAATCGACACGCACCGAAGCGCGGGGCCCCTGGCTGAACTCGATTACCAGGCGAAGTGGGCGAACGCCTTATTGGCCTCAGCCATCTTGTGCGTGTTATCTCGCTTGGCCATCGCCCCGCCCTCGCGGTTAAAGGCGGCCAGGAGTTCCTCGGCCAGCGAGCGGTAAAGGGGCTTGCCCTTCTTCTCGCGCGCGGACTCGAGGATCCAGCGGAACGCGAGCGCACGCTGACGCTTGCGGCTCACCTCGACCGGGACCTGGTAGTTGGCGCCGCCGACGCGCTTGCTGCGCACCTCGACGACGGGCTTCACGTTCTCGATGGCCGCCTCGAAGACCTCGGCCGGGTCCTTGTCGGCGACCTTCGCCTTGATCATGTCGAAGGCGGAGTAGACGATCTTCTGCGCCAGCGAGCGCTTGCCCGACTTCATGATGCAGTTGACGAGCTTGCCCACGTTGGCGCTCGTCGGGTACCGCGGATCGGGACGCGCGTGGTCCTCGAACGACTCGAAATACTTGCCGGCCATCGTTACTTACCCTTCTTCACGCCGTACTTGGACCGCTGCTGCTTGCGGCCGTCGACACCGGCCGAGTCCATCGTCCCGCGGATGATGTGATAACGGACGCCCGGGAGGTCACGCACACGTCCCCCGCGGATCAGCACGATGCTGTGTTCCTGCAGGTTGTGGCCCTCGCCGGGGATGTAGGCCGTGATCTCACGGCCGTTGGAGAGGCGGACACGGGCGATCTTGCGGAGTGCCGAGTTGGGCTTCTTGGGCGTCGTCGTCTTCACGACGAGGCACACCCCACGCTTCTGGGGGCAGGACTCGAGCACCGGGCTCTTCGACCGGGCGCGCATCTTCCGGCGGCCCTTGCGGACCAGCTGGTTGATCGTCGGCATGGAACGGAGTTTCCGAGGGGAAAGGGGGCCATGATAGGCGCGAACGGCCCGGGAAGGAAGGTTCGGTCGCACCCCGGGCCGGGGAGGGAGACGCTTCGGCCGCCCCCGGCAGGACACCGGGGGCGGCGGGAGATCAGGGGCGGATCAGCTCGCCGGGGCCGCGGCCTCGCCGCCACCGGGGGTGTCGCCGCCGCCGCCACCGAGGAGTTCCTTGAGCTCCTTGAGGGCCTCGAGGTCCTCGGGGACCTCGGCGAAGCCAGCCAGCGACTCCTCGAGCGGGATGTTCTTCCGCACGCGGGTCTTGGTGTAGGTCTTGAACCCGGTCCCGGCCGGGATCAGGTGCCCGAGGATGACGTTCTCCTTCAGGCCGACCAGGTGGTCGATCCGACCGGCGAGCGCGGCCTGCGTCAGCACCTTCGTCGTCTCCTGGAACGACGCCGCCGAGATGAACGACTCGCTCTGCAGCGAGGCCTTGGTGATGCCGAGCAGCAGGGGCTCGGCCCGCGCCGGCTTGCCGCCCGACTCGATCACCTTGCGGTTCTTCTTGCGGAAGCGGAACTTGTCCACCACGGCGCCCGGCAACATGTCGGTGTCGCCCGGATCCTCGACGCGCACCTTGCGCAGCATCTGCGAGATGATGATCTCGTGGTGCTTGTCGTCGATGGTGACGTTCTGGCTCCGGTAGACGTTCTGCACCTCGCGGAGCAGGTAGTTCTGCAGGGCCTCGATGCCGGTGATGCGCAGGATGTCGTGCGGGACCAGCGGGCCGTCCACGAGGGCGTCGCCCGCGCGGATGCGATCGCCGGAGTGGACGCGCATGTGTTTGCCGTGCGGCACCACGTGCTCGACCACCTGGCCGCCCTCCGACTTCACGACGATCGTGCGCTTGCCGCGGCGCTTCTCGCCGAGTTCGACGACGCCGTCGATCTCGCTCATCACCGCGGGGTCCTTCGGCTTGCGGGCCTCGTACACCTCGGTCACGCGCGGGAGGCCGCCGACGATGTCCTGGGTGCCCTTGATCTCGCGCGGCGTCTTGGCGAGCAGCGAGCCGGCCTTGACCTTCGCGCCGAGTTCCACCTCGATGTGGGCCTTCTCGGGCAGGGGGTAGAGGGCGATGGGCTGGCCCTTCTCGTCCTCGATGACGATCTGCGGGTGCAGGTCGCCCTTGTGCTCCATGACGACGCGGCGGCGGACGCCCGAACCCGGGTCCATCTCCTCGCGCATCGTCTTGCCCTCGACGACGTCGTCGAAGCGGATGACGCCGTCGCGCTCCGCGAGGATCGGCACGTTGTGGGGGTCCCAGCGGACGAGCACGGTCTTCTCGCGCACGGTGTCGCCGTCCTGCACGCGGATGACCGCGCCCAGCGGCACCACGTAGCGGTCGAGCTCGCGGTCCTTGGCGTCGACGAGGAGGATCTCGCCGTTGCGGCTGATGGACGTCGGGTCACCCGAGGGGGCGACGACGACGGCCAGACCCTGGAACTTGACCTTGCCGCCGGCGGAGGCGCGGATTTCGCTCTCCTCGACCGTGCGGCTGGCCGTGCCACCGATATGGAACGTGCGCATCGTGAGCTGGGTGCCCGGCTCGCCGATCGACTGTGCGGCGATGATGCCGACCGCGAGGCCCATCTCGACGGGGCGGCTGCGCGAGAGGTCCATGCCGTAGCAGCGGGCGCACACGCCCTGCTCGGCCTCGCACGTCAGCGGCGAGCGGACGCGCACCTTCTCGTAGCCCATGTCCTCGACGCGGCGCGCGATCTCCTCGGTGATGAGGTCGTTCTCGCGAACGATCACCTCGTCGGTGACGACGTCGATGATCGTGTCGCGGGCGACGCGGCCCTTGATCGCCTGGGCGAGGCTCACCTCGAGCTTCTCGCCCTTGTAGATGACGGCCTTGCTGATGCCGTTGAGCGTGCCGCAGTCGTCCTCGGCCACGACGACGTTCTGGGCGACGTCGGCCAGCTTGCGCGTCAGGTAGCCGGAGTCGGCCGTTTTCAGCGCGGTGTCGGCCAGGCCCTTGCGGGCGCCGTGTGTGGAGGAGAAGTACTCGAGGACGTGCAGGCCCTCGCGGAAGTTCGCCTTGATGGGCGTCTCGATGATCTTGCCGCTCGGCTTCGCCATCAGGCCGCGCATGCCGGCCAACTGCCTGATCTGCTCGATGGAGCCGCGAGCGCCCGACTCGGCCATGCAGAAGATCGGGTTGAGGTAGGGCTTCCCGTCGCGCTCGTCCTTGCGCAGGGACTCCATCATCTCGCCGCCGATGCGCTCGCGCGCGTGCGTCCAGCAGTCGATGATCTGGTTGTAGCGCTCGCCCTGCGTGATCACGCCCTTGCGCAGGTTGTTCTCGATGCCCTGCACCTGCGCCTCGGCCTCGTCGATGATCTTCGGCTTGCCCGCGGGCACCTTCATGTCGTTCTTGCCGAACGACATGCCGGACCGGGTGGCCGACTTGAAGCCGAGCTCCTTGATCTCGTCGAGGAGACGGAGCGTCGGGCCCTTGCCCAGCAGCTTGTTGCAGTCGCTGACGACGCCCTGGATGTTCTTCTTCGTGAGGGGGTAGTTGTAGAACGGCATCCCGTGCGGGAGGATGTCGTTGAAGACGACGCGCCCGACGGTCGTCTCGACGCGAGCCATGGGCTCCCACTTGCCGGGCGCTCGCGCGACGGTGGTTCCCTCGGGCAGCTTCAGCGTGACGTGGTCGTGCACGCGGAGCTTGCCGTGGGCGTAGGCCAGGAACACCTCGTTCTGGTTCGTGCAGACCGGGACGCGCTTCTGCAGCGTGTTGTGGTCCGTCGTCAGGTAGTAGATGCCGAGGACGATGTCCTGCGACGGCGAGATGATCGGGCCGCCGTGGGCCGGCGAGAACACGTTGTTCGTCGACAGCATCAGCGTCGTGGCCTCGATCTGCGCCTCGTACGAGAGGGGCAGGTGCACGGCCATCTGGTCGCCATCGAAGTCGGCGTTGAACCCCGTGCAGACCAGGGGGTGGATGCGGATCGCGTTGCCTTCGATGAGCACGGGCTCAAACGCCTGGATGCCCATGCGGTGCAGCGTCGGGGCGCGGTTCAGCAGGACGGGGTGGTGGTGGATGACCTCCTCGAGGATGTCCCACACCTCCTTGTCCTTGCGCTCGAGCATCTTCTTCGCCGACTTGATCGTGTCGGCGTAGCCGAGTTCCTTCAGCCGGCGGATGATGAACGGCTGGAAGAGTTCCAGGGCGATCTTCTTGGGCAGGCCGCACTGGTGCAGCTTGAGGTCCGGGCCGACGACGATCACGGAGCGTGCCGAGTAGTCGACGCGCTTGCCGAGCAGGTTCTCGCGGAACCGGCCCTGCTTGCCCTTGATCATGTCGGTCAGCGACTTCAGCGGGCGGTTGCTCGACCCGAGCACGCTGCGACGGCAGCGGGCGTTGTCGAACAGCGCGTCCACCGACTGCTGGAGCATCCGCTTCTCGTTGCGGATGATGACCTCGGGAGCGTTGAGGTCGAGCAGCTTCTTCAGGCGGTTGTTGCGGTTGATGAGGCGGCGGTAGAGGTCGTTGAGGTCCGACGTCGCGAAGTTGCCGCTGTCGAGCAGCACGAGCGGGCGAAGGTCGGGCGGGATGACGGGGATGGCGTCGAGCACCATCCACTCCGGGCGGTTGCCCGAGTCGCGCAGGGCCTCGACGGTCCGCAGGCGCTTGAGGATGTCCTTCGCCTTTTGCTTGGACTTCGTCGCGGCGAGGTCGGCGCGGAGCTCGCGGGAGAGCTTCTGCAGGTCCATCTTGGCCAGCATGGCCTTGATGGCCTCGGCGCCCATGGCGGCCTTGAAGGCGTCGCCGTACTTCTCGCGAGCCTCGCGGTACTGCTCCTCGGTGAGGAGCTGGCGCTCCTTCAGCGGGGTGTCGCCGGCGTCCACCACCACGTAGTCCTGGAAGTAGACGACGCGCTCGAGGCTCGACGTCTTCATGGCCAAGAGCGTGCCGATGCGGCTCGGCATGGCCTTGAAGAACCAGATGTGCGCGACGGGCGCGGCCAGGCTGATGTGGCCCATCCGCTTGCGCCGCACGCGGCTGTGCGTGACCTTCACGCCGCAGCGGTCGCAGATGATGCCCTTGTGCTTGATGCCCTTGTACTTGCCGCAGAAGCACTCCCAGTCCCGCTCGGGACCGAAGATCTTCTCGCAGAACAGGCCGTCCTTCTCGGAGCGGTACGTCCTGTAGTTGATCGTCTCGGGCTTCTTGACCTCGCCGTACGACCACGAGCGGATCGTCTCGGGGCTGGCGAGCGACGCCTTGACCGCGGTGTAGTCGTTCACCCGGTTGAACATGGACTCGATCATGGGAGTCTCCTTGCGCCGCGGGGCCTAGAGGGCCGCCTTCTCGAGGTCGATGTTGATGGCCAGGCCGCGGATCTCGTTGCAGAGGACGTCGAACGAGACCGGCGTGCCGGCCTCGAGGATGTTCTCGCCCTTGACCATGGCCTCGTAGATCTTCATGCGGCCGTCCACGTCGTCGGACTTGACCGTGAGCTGCTCCTGGAGCACGGAGGCCGCACCGTAGGCCTCGAGCGCCCAGACCTCCATCTCGCCGAAGCGCTGGCCGCCGAAGCGGGCCTTGCCGCCCAGGGGCTGCTGCGTGATGAGGCTGTAGGGCCCCGTCGCGCGCGCGTGGATCTTCTCGTCCACGAGGTGGTGCAGCTTCATCATGTAGAGGTAGCCGACCGTGACCGGCTGGTCGAACGGTTGGCCCGTGCGGCCGTCGTGGAGGCGGACCTTGCCGTCCGTCGCCAGCCCGGCCTCGCGCAGCATCCCGTTGATCTCGTCCTCGTCCGCGCCGTCGAACACGGGCGTGCAGACGCGGGTGCCGAGGAGGCGCGCCGCGTAGCCGAGGTGGGTCTCGAGGATCTGGCCGACGTTCATGCGGCTCGGCACGCCCAGCGGGTTGAGGACGATCTCGACCGGCGTCCCGTCCTCGAGGTACGGCATGTCCTCGACGGGCAGGATGCGGCTGATGACGCCCTTGTTGCCGTGGCGGCCGGCCATCTTGTCGCCCACCGACAGGTTGCGGCGGGTGGAGAGGTAGATGCGCACGAGCTCGAGCACGCCCGTGGGCAACTCGTCGCCGCGCGACAGGCGGTTCACCACCTTGTTCTTCTTGGCCTCGGCCTCGTCGATCTTGACGAGGTGGGCGCGCAGCACGCCGTGCATCGCGTCGTCGCGGGACAGCCCCGCGCCGCGGACCGTCGCGGCCAGGCGGTCACGCAGTTCCTTGAGCGCGTGGACGTTCTCCACGCCGTTGGTCGTGAACGCGCGCCGCGTCTGCGGGTCCACGAGGCGGGCGCCGGAGCCCGCCTTCATGCCCTCGACGAGCCCGTCGAGCTCGCGGCGGTAGGCCTGCTCGAACTCGCGCTCCGCCTCGCGGATCGCCTTGCTGTTCTCCTGCCGCTCCTCCTCGGAGAGGTTCATCTTGCGGGAGAACTTCTTCGTGGCGATCACGATGCCCTCGACGCCCGGGGGCACCTCGAGGGAGTCGTTCTTCACGTCCTCGCCGGCGCGGCCGAAGATCGCGTGCAGGAGCTTCTCCTCGGGGGAGAGCTCGCTCTTGCTCTTCGGGGCGACCTTGCCCACGAGGATGTCGCCCGGCTCGACGCGCGTGCCGACGCGGATGACGCCCGTCTCGTCGAGGTTGCGCAAGGCGCGCTCGCTCACGTTCGGGATGTCGCTCGTGAACTCCTCGCGCCCGAGCTTCGTCTCGCGGATCTCGATCTCGTAGACGTCGATGTGGATCGACGTGTAGGTGTCGCGCTTGACGAGGTCCTCGGAGACGAGGATGGCGTCCTCGAAGTTGTAGCCGTCCCACGGCATGAACGCGACCAGCACGTTCTTGCCCAGGGCGAGCTCGCCGTGGTGCGTCGCCGCGCCGTCGGCCAGCACCTGCCCGGCCTTCACGGCGTCGCCGAGCGACACCAGCGGGCGCTGGTTCAGGCACGTGCGCTCGTTGAGGCCGGTGAACTTCCGGAGCTCGTAGGCGTCGACCCCGTCGATCACGATGCGGAGGGCGTCGACGTGGGTCACCTTGCCCGCGCGCTTCGCCTTCACGATCATGCCGGAGTTGTAGGCGACCGGCTTCTCCATGCCCGTGCCCACCAGCGGCGGCTCGGTCTCGATCAGCGGCACCGCCTGGCGCTGCATGTTCGAGCCCATGAGGGCGCGGTTGGCGTCGTCGTGCTCGAGGAACGGCACGAGGGCCGCCGACACGCCGACCAGCTGCATGGGCGACACGTCCATGTACTGGACCTTGTTCGGGTCCACGAGGAGGAAGTCGTCGTTCTTGCGGACGAGGACCTGCTCCCCCACCAGCCGCGAGGCGCCGTCGACGTTGGTGTCCGCCGGGGCGAGCACCGCGTCGAGTTCCTGGTCGGCGCGCAGGCGCACGACCTCGTCCGTCACCTTGCCGTGCTTGACGACGCGGTACGGGGCCGTGAGGAACCCGTACTCGTCGACGCCCGAGAAGATGCCGAGCGACGAGATGAGGCCGATGTTCGTGCCTTCCGGCGTCTCGATCGGGCAGATGCGGCCGTAGTGCGAGATGTGGACGTCGCGGACCTCGAAGCCCGCACGCTTGCGGTTCAGGCCGCCTGGTCCGAGGGCCGACAGGCGGCGCTCGTGGGTCAGCTGCGAGAGCGGGTTGGTCTGGTCCACGACCTGCGACAGCTCGCCGCGGCCGAAGAAGTACTCGATCGACGACGAGATCGTCTTCGCGTTGATGACCGTCCGCGGCGTCACCGTGGACCGGTCCTCGATGTTCATCCGCTCCTGCGCCGTGCGGCGCAGCTTCAGGAAGCCCTTGCGGAGCTCGTCGCCCGCCAACTCGCTGATGGGACGGATGCGGCGGTTGCCCAGGTGGTCGATGTCGTCCACCTCGCCCTTGCCGGCGCGGAGGCCGACGAGATAGCGGACGGCGTTGACGACGTCCTCCTTGCGCAGGACCTGCTCGTCCTCGCTGAAGGTGGTGCCGAACTTGCGATTCAGGCGGAAGCGGCCCACCCGCCCGAGGCGGTAGCGCGACGGGTCGAAGAACTTCTCCTTGAAGAGGTCCTTCGCCTTCTCGATCTGGGGCGGGTTGCCCGGGCGCAGGCGGCCGTAGATCTTGAGCAACGCCTCCTCGTGGGTCTCGGTGGTGTCCTCGAGGACCGTGTTGAGGAGCAACGGGTCGTCGAGGTCCTCGATGACCTCGACGTGCTCGAGGCCCGCGCGGGCGATGGCGTCGGCAGCCTCCGCGGACACCGGCTCGAGCGCCTCGACGAGGGGCTTCTCCTCGCCCTCGAGGCGGATCTCGACGACCGCGTGCTTGCCCGTCACCTGCTTGCGGAAGGTGCGGCTCGACGTGGCGACCTTGACGGTCGCGTAGAAGGTGCGGATGAGGTCCTGGTCGCGCCCGAACTCCTCGGCCATGGCGCGCAGGAGCGTCGTCGCCGGGAACTTGCCCGACTGGTCGATGCGGACCGCGAGTACGTCCTTGCTGGTGACGTTCAGTTCGACCCACGAGCCGCGCTCGGGGATGACCCAGCACGAGTGGAGTTTCTTGTCGGACGAGTGCGTGTCGACCGAGAAGTCGACGCCGGGCGACCGGTGCATCTGCGTGACGATCACGCGCTCCGTGCCGTTCACGATGAACTCGCCGCCCCCGACCATGATCGGGATCTCGCCGAGGTAGACCTCCTCCTCCACCGCGGTCTCCTTCTGGAGCCTCACGCGGATCTTGAAGGGGCGGCCGTACGTGAGGCGCAGTTCGCGGCACTCGTCGGGCGTGTAGCGGGGCGCCCCGAGGTCGTACCCGAGGTACTCGAGCGACATGGTCCCGTCGTACGACGGGATCGGGAACACCTCGCGCATGATCGACTCGAGGCCCGCGTCGGTCCGGTGATCCGACGGCACGTCCTCTTGGAGGAACGCGGCGTACGAGCGCGTCTGCAGATCGACGAGGTCGGGCACCTCGAACTCGCGCTTGGCGCCGAAGCGACGCAGGGGCCAGAGGTGGACGTCCGCGAGCGACGCCTCGTTGTGCGGCGCGGCAGCGCCCGCGGCGGGGCGAACGGACCCGGAGTTCGACGCAGGGTTCGACGGCGACATCACCACCTCCAGCGAGGGCGCCGGCCCGGCGCGCCACGCGAGGCGACGACCTCCGTGCGGAGGACGCGGCGCCGCGGACGTGCCGACCCGGCCCCGAAGGACGCGAGCGGACGGATCGAAGACGATCAACGGGCCGCACGATCCACGTCCCGGGCTGCGAGCGACCCCGGCCAAAGGTCGTCGCGATCGGAGTCCGCGGATCCAGAAAGTTCCTGACGATCCTGACGACCCTGACGGCGCTGGACGGCTCCTTCGAACCGTCCCGGCGCGCGCAGGAGATCGGACGGAAACTCCGTCCGAGCCCAAGAGAGTACGCCATGCGCGGGGGCTGTACAGCAGCGAACGGGGTGCCGCACACGCGACGCGGTCCCGGCGGCCCGGGAGGCCTCGCCGTTCAGCCCGGGGCGCGGGGCGCACCGACGCTCTGCGG
>Ga0163152_10002735_pt1 | contig 24261 bp, 28 predicted proteins | sample OliLakLV19MP8IB2_FD_148635 | JGI IMG/M metagenome (GOLD analysis project Ga0163152, IMG submission 148635) | Freshwater microbial mat bacterial communities from Lake Vanda, McMurdo Dry Valleys, Antarctica - Oligotrophic Lake LV.19.MP8.IB-2 | ecosystem: Environmental > Aquatic > Freshwater >...
CCCCCACGCAAGCGTGTCTGCATACGCCACCCAATCGAGCGCATGTCTGCGACAAAAATAAAAAAAGACAAGTGCCCCACCCACAAATCCTCCAAAAATCGCAAAGCCCGGTTTACGCGGATCAATCGCATCCCAAGGCTGTTGCAAATAATGCATCGGATCGTAAAACGCAACATGAAAAATACGCGCTCCCAGAAACGCACCGATAAAAATCCAAAAAGCCAAATCCAGAACATGCGACGGATTCAATCCCTTTCCTTTAGCGCGACGCCAGGCGATATATGTACCGAGTGCATACCCAAGAGCGACAAGTGTTCCCCAAGTCTGAAACGGTCCGATCATCGTCGATTCAATCCACGGAATCATATTAAAAAACGTTCAACACTTTCAGCGCTTCATGAAAATCCCGTACCGCTGATTTTGCCTGACGCATACTGATTTCAAACGTCGCATCATGCACCAACTGATTACGCAGTTTATGCGCCGACCAAACACGAGAAATTTGAGGATACCTATATGCAGCCGTCTTCAAACGCTCCCCCATTGTTTCACCAGGAAAATGCATCTTGCGCAAAACGGTATCAAGCAATTTATCTCCTTCAACAACAGCGAGTTTTGCTCCCATAAGTCCATGAGCCGATGTTTTCTCAATCTCCGCCCACATTTCACGCAATCGTTTTGGATCAAGTCCTTCAAGCGACGGTCGACGCAACGCACGAAAAACCGTCGCGATACCAACAATCAGAACCAACGTAACGACAATAAGAAGCAAGACGATACCTAAGACGGAACCAAAATTCACTGTTCCGCCCGGCGCAACCGTATTCCTAATTCCCTGATCAAAAACGAATTGAAATAACATCACAGATTCACATGTTCAAAAACCCGCGCGATAGAAAGCAAGGCTCCATCACCACCCATCTTTCCCTGAAATTGAATTCCAACAGGCAAGCCTTCAGCCGTTCCACAAGGAACCGAGATCGCCGGAATTCCCGCTACGTTTGCTCCGACGGTGTAAACATCCTCCAAATACATCGCGAGTGGATCGGATAACTTCTCCCCGATCTTAAAAGCAGTTGATGGAGCCGTCGGCGTCACAATCACATCAACATTTTCAAAAGCGGCGCTATAGGCTCGTCTAATCAAGGTCTGAACTTTTCTTGCTTGGCGATAATACGCATCATAGTAGCCTTTTGAAAGCGCATAAGAGCCGAGCATGACACGTCTGCGCACTTCTTCCCCTAATCCCTCACCTCTCGACTGTTGATAGGTTTCAAGCAGTGTCGGCCTCGTTTCACGCTGACCAAATCGCATCCCATCAAAACGCGACAAATTTGCAGAAACTTCACACGGCATCAAAACGTAATACACGGCCAGAGCTTCATCTGCATACGGTAAATCAATATCAACCAATTCTGCACCAGCCTCTTCCATGGTTTTCAATGCCGCTTCCGCATCTTCACGTACACCATCCGTCATTCCTTTTCCCCAAGCCTGACGCGGAACGCCAATACGCACACCCTTTAAATCAGTACGCGTTTCATATTTCACCTCACCAAAATCTTTTGTCGTTTGATCTAGCACATCCACACCTCGGATCGCCTCAAATAAGACAGCTGCATCTTCAACGGTTTTGGTCATCGGTCCGATTTGATCGAGTGAAGAAGCCATCGCCATCAAACCAGAACGAGAAACCGATCCATAGCTCGGCTTAAAACCAACAATTCCACAAAAAGATGCTGGCTGTCTAATAGAGCCACCCGTATCAGAACCCAAGGACGCAATCGCCATGTCAGCCGCAACGGCAGCAGCACTTCCACCAGATGAACCACCAGGTACTCGTTCTGGATCACGCGGATTCTTTGTTGGACCAAATGCAGATCGCTCGGTCGATGAACCCATCGCAAACTCGTCCATGTTTGTTTTCCCAAGAAACACGGAACCAGCATTTCGTAATTTGGTAATAACGGTTGCATCATACGGAGCACGATAGTTTGCCAGAATCTGCGAGCCAGCCGTAGAACGATGATCTTGTATTAAAATATTATCTTTGATTGCGAGTGGAATTCCGTCCAAAACTCCCTGAGTTTTTCCAGTTGCACGGCGTTCATCCGACGCATGCGCCTGATCCAGTGCTGTACCTTCAAACACATCAAGAAATGCGTGAATAGAAAGATCTATTCCGCGAATCTGGGAAAGATAGGCTTTGGTTAACTCCGTCGACGAGAAGGCTCCCGATTTTAGACCATCTGCCGCAGAACGAATCGTCTGATCAAAAAGATGTGCCATAACTAGCCTTTTGGTTTTTCAAATACACCGGGAACACGCAAGGAGTTACCGACCTTATCTGGAAAGTTAGAAATAATAGCCGTTCGTTCTAATTCCGGAGTCGCTTGCACGACATCCGTACGTAAACGGACTTCCAAATCGCCCTCGGTTTCAGGAATACCGGTGGTGTCAATCTCAGATAAACGACCAACATACGTCAAAACACGATCAATCGTGTCTTCCATACGCTTCATCTCCGCTTCCGTAAGGGAAAGACGGGATAAATCCGCCAAGCGTACAATCTCCTCTCGGGTCAATGCCATACCGCATGAGAATACCGTTTACGACCCGTTTGGTAAAGACACGATCCCTTGCTAAACTGCCGCCATATGACTCAATTCAAACGCTGGTTTGCCGCCATCAGCCTCGCTACAATCGCCATCCCCTGGAGTGCCATGGCCGCAACTTCCGATCAGCTCCTCGATAAAGCCGTCAAATCCATGGACGGGATGACAAGCTACAAAATGGATTTTGAGATGAACATGGACATTGGTGAGCGTGTCATCGGCAAACCCAAAGACGGCATGACCGGCCAAATAAAAATCCGTATTTCAAGCAGAATTCTTGATAAAGAAAACGGCGAGGGCCGTCTTGCGCTTGATCGATTTACCATCTCCGGAAAAGAAAGCGGAAGTGAAATATCATTCAATCTTGATCAACCTGTAGCTATCGATTGGATCATCACAGACAAAAAACTCTACTTTAATCTCTCCCAAGCGCCAGCAACACTTCTCGATTTTGCCCATGACACACTTGGCCTAGATCTATCGCCACTCGTCGGAACCTGGATTGGTATCGATATGCCAAATGGCGTAAATGACATTAAGGATCTACCCCTGTTATCATCTACTGCCGTCACACGTGATCTACCACAGAATCTTGGAGAACAGGCTGCCATCCGCAAACTTCCGATCTTCCGTGTAAACAGCATCGAGAAACGCATGAAGAATGCATCTGGTGACGATATCTTGCGACTTCGTGTCCGCGTAAATCCATCGCTCATCTACGCGGTTCAACAAGCAGAAATCAAAGCTCTCCCACGCGACAAATATTATCGCACAGAATTAACAGCCCTGAACAAGCGTTACGTTGAACTAAGAACCAACCTCGCAAAAATTGGCATGGCGATCAACCTAAACGTAACAAAAAACCGCGTAGATCGCATGGAGCTGGGCGGAAATATCCAGGAACCAACCCAGACCTGCACCTACGATGCGCGTTTAAAACGCAATGTCTGCAAAACAAGCTCTATCCGCACATACAAGTTCTCCGTTGGAATCAACATCGCTCCAGCCGGTAGCACACCAATTACTGCACCATTCATGTGGAAAACAGTAGAAGAAATCATGAGTCTCCTAGAGCCCAAAGCAATACCAGAGCCAGATCCATTGGTTCAAGTCTTAACAGCTCAATAAACAAAAAAAGCTCTCCCTTAGGAGAGCTTTTTTAGAAACGCTTTCTCTTCTAAAACCGTCACCCCTAGTTTTTGCGCCTTATCAAACTTCGATCCTGGACTATCTCCCACAACCACAAAAGAAGTTTTCTTTGATACCGACTCGCTAATATCACCTCCTAACGCACGAATTTTATCCTTCGCATCATCACGTGACATTGATTCAAGCGTTCCTGTAATCACCCAACTCGTCCCTGTAAACGGTCCCTTGGCCGCTCTCTTCACTTGTCGAACATGAACAACCTTCAAAAGATTATCGAGTTGTTTTGCATTCTGTTTATCCTTCATCCACTCAACAATCGATTCACCAACAACATCACCGATACCCTCAACAGCAGAAAACTCTTCAAGTGATGCTTCACGCAAATTCTCGATCGAGTGAAACGCTTGCGCCAAATCACGAGCCGTCTCTTCACCGACATGCTTGATGCCAAGACCGTTGATAAATCGATCTAAATCAATCTCCCGATGATCCTGTATTTCTTTATGTAGCTTATTAGCTGAAACTTCAGCAAAACCTTCCAGCGCCAAAAAATCTCCCGGCTCCAGCTCAAAAACATCAGCCGGTTCTGTAACAAATCCTTTCTGTATCAACTGCTCAGCAATCTTCTCACCAAGACCACGCATATCAAACGCATTCACAAGATGTATCAACTTAGCGAGTTGCTGTGCAAAACAATTTCGATTTGAACAAACAACCGCGACCTCCCCTGCCTTGCGCTCAACAAGCGAACCGCACATCGGACATTTCTTAGGAAAATGAAATGCTTTTTCTTTACCGGTACGAAGCTGCGGTAAAACCCTAATAATCTTAGGAATGATATCGCCAGCTTTCTCAACGATAACCGTATCCCCGATTTTCAATCCAAGTCGTGCAATCTCATCTTCATTATGAAGCGAGGCATGCGTAACCGTTGTTCCCTGCAATTGAACAGCTTCAAGCAAAGCAACCGGTGTCAAAACACCCGTTCGTCCAACAGAAACCTCGATGTCTCTCAATTTTGTTGTCCCCTGCTCTGCTGGAAATTTCCAAGCAATCATCCCACGTGGCGTTTTCCCGACAACACCTAACGTCTCAAACAATCGATCATCATTCACATTCACAACAATCCCATCCAACCAATACGCGAGCTTATCGCGTTTCTTATAAATCTCGGCATGCATCTGCTCAACTTCATCCAAACTTTTACAAAATTGATTCAACGGATTCTGAGGTACGCCTAGCAGCGCGATTAATTCATGCAGCTGTTCATGTGTTCGCGTCCCATAATCCCCAATCATCGCATACCCAAAAAACGACAAACGACGCTCCGCGACCATTGCAGAATCAAGCTGTCGAATCGTTCCAGCGGCCGTATTTCGAGGATTTGCATACAACTCTAACCCTTTCTTAGCCTGTTGTTTATTTAACTCAGCCAACTGATGCTTGGTCATGTAAGCCTCGCCTCGGATCTCAATACGACCTTTATGTGAGGTCAAAACCTCACGCACACGTTTCACATCAATCTGTCCATGAAAGCGCTTCAAGTAATGCTCAATTTCCTTTTCAGATGCTCGACGTAATTTTAATGGAATCGCTTCAATCGTCCTCAAATTTTGCGTAACATCTTCTCCAACACGACCATCACCACGTGTTGAACCTTGAATAAACTCTCCATCTTCATACACAAGTGATACCGCCAACCCATCCATCTTAATCTCACTAAAAAAATCTACCTTTGCACGAGGTTCCAACTTCTTTAAACGCTCAAGCCAAGCCTCTGCTTCTTCCCGTGAAAAAACATCCTCGATAGAAAGCATCGGAGCAGTGTGTTGAACCTTCTTGAAGCCTTCCGCCGGCTTTCCTGCTACACGCTGCGTCGGAGAATCTTTGGTAATCAGATCCGGAAATTGTTCTTCCAATTTATACAACTCGTGTTTGAGTGAATCCAAAGCCGCCTCACTTATCGAGAGACGATCAAGCACATGCATCTCATACCGATATTTGGCGATCTCCTCGCGCAGTTTTGCAATACGCGCCTTTGCATCCGACTTGTTCATGCGGCTAGTTTAACCCAATTCCGAGTGCAAACCAATGCGCGATCGATGTACCCCAAATTAAAGCACCGACCGTCCCAAGTGCCAAAAAAGGCGCAAATGGAATACGCATCCCTCGCGTATATATCCCCGTTGCGTACAACACGACAGCGATAAATCCTCCAACCAAATAGGTCAAATACAATGTCACGGCGATTCCCGGCCACCCCATGAAAGCCCCGATAGACGCGGCCAACCAAATGTCCCCTCGCCCCATCCATTTGCCTCGAGACATCAACACCTGCAACCAAATAAACCCACTCCCTACAAGAATCCCGATAAACGATGAAACAGCATTACCTTGAAAAGCTTGGGCAAAAAGCATCGCAAGCGTAGCAATCTGCATCGGCTCGATGGGCAAGAGTTTTTTTCGCCAATCAAATGCAGACAACGCAAAAAGATAAACAAGAAAAACGAATGTCAATACATGCTCCATGCTTAATGCTAAGCGTTATCCGCTATATCTACTTCTCCGTATCTTCTTTATCGATACCCGTAGCATGCGCGTAGTACACGTTCGGTTCACCTAAATCTGTACGTGTCTCCGTTTGAAAACGGATCGAGTATCCATTCGTTCCAGCGCGATATCGGTAATACTCGTTTACCTTTGGACCCGTCGGAATGCGATTCAAGTAAACGGGCTGCGTCGGATCCGTACGTGCAACAAATCCGGCCGCAGATAGCATATCGCTATTTGTTTCCGGTTGACCGAGCTCAAGTCCAGCTGATTGTGGATAGGTTGCCTTCTCAAGCCAATACTGGCTTAAAGCAGATCGAACAACGCTCACATCAGAAAGACGTTGAGCATCTCGCAAACTCGCTCTTGCGCTATTAAGCGACAAAACAGCCAGTGTAGCCAGTAAGCCAAAAACGGCCAAAACGATTAATGCCTCTAATACGGTGAAACCTCGTCGAAACGTCATATGAAAAGAGTATAGCACTAGCTCGCCTGTAACTCGACGCCCGGAACAGGAGCATCGACAGGCGGCTTCGGATGACCAAGCTGCCACCACAACACACTCGAAGCGATTAGCAAGATGCCTAAAGCAACGAGCACCTCCCATCTGGCAAAACCTTCAGCCATACCAAAATGTTTTAACAAACGTCGAGCAACATCATCCGGATGATGTTGTGTCTTAATCCAATAATCCTCAGATCCAAGCGACAAACAGCGATCAATATCTTCACGCGTTGACAGGCGTGACAACATAAATACCGGAATCGCGGACGTCTTTGCGTTTGCCTTTAACTCTTCAAGCGTCTCAAAACCATCTTTCTTTGGTAAACCGATATCCAGCAAGATGATGTCAGGTTCTTCTGCCTGAGCCCGTTTCAATCCATCCTCTCCGCTACTCGATTTCAAAACTTGAAAACCAGAAGCTTCCAAGGTCTTGGTAAGTATCTCAAGATAAATTGCATCATCCTCGATGCACAGAATCGTTTTCTTCATATCTGAAAGGCTTCCCATACGGGTCCTGACTGCGTCAAGCGTGATCGAATCACACGTACCGGAATTCCAGCGTCCACAACAGGCTCCCACCAATCCTCCGTATCGTGCGCCATCAACGCTACCGCAGCCTTTCCTGCGATCGCGGCATGCAACGCAAGCTCTCGACCATTCTCACGATCCGCATCATACAAAGAAGGTTTCTCACCCGAATCTTCACGCCAATCCTTCATATCATCAACAACAGAAAACTTTGTCAGATAATGTCTTGAAACATACGCATCCGGCGATATCACAACAAGCAATCCAGAGGGCGCTTCACGAAATGATTCCAGCACAGAAGACCAATCTGCCGGATGCAAACGCTTCCCAGCCTGACGTTGTCTGACAAGTTGTAAAGCTGGACCAACACCCGCGCTCAAAACTTGAACATGCCAGCCTTGCCGATTTCCAACGCGCATCGCACGCATCGACAATGCCGGAAGAACAGCGGAAGAAATGCGTCGCTCACCACCATTATCAAACAATATATCCGCCTCGACGCCTGTTGGGATAATTCGCACCTGATGCGCACCAACCAAATCAGCATCACGCAGAATAATACGGAGCAAACGTCCGGCGTCCGCAGACGGCGAGACAGAACCAAACTGCGGCAACTCAATACCAAACTCTTCCGCTTCTTTTACGCTTAAAACTCCCGTACCAACCGTTGCTTGGGCCGGATGCAAACCATGGCTATGCAAAGACAGAGCCGCGACCGCATCGCGACGCGAGAGACGGCCCTTAGAACGGGCTTTGGCAAGCTTCCGTTTCATGGTTTAGGTATCAAGATCTCGCATAGCGCAACCAATCGTTACAGCAAAACGAGGACCAAGCTCATCCAAAACCGGACGTAAATCAGGTGGATATACGACACGAGCCCATGGATTCCCAAGATAAGAATTTACATTCATCTGTTGCGTAAAAAATTCCGGCAAACGCGGCAACAGTGCTGAACCCCCAGTCAAAATAATTTTTTCAATACGTTTACCACTACCATTTGCTTGCTGCTGATACAACGAAAAAGAATACTTAATCTCATCCAGAATCGGCTTAACAAGCACAGTCAAAATCGGAGAAAGATCGCCTGTCGGAGCAAAGGCTTGCATCGATTTAATATCACGCTTCATGCTCTCGGCTTGATCCATCGGAATACCAAGCGTCTTCGCGATAGTTTGTGTGATCGCATTTCCGCCTGTTGCAATTGAACGTGTGATAAATGGAATGCCACCTTCAACAACCATAATATTTGTTCGCAATGAACCAATATCAACCACCATGATCGTTGAGCGATCTTTTCCGATCAACGCACGAATCTCGGCAAACGCCTCTGTTTCAAGTGAGATCAACTCAAGACCGGCTTGCTTGAAAATTTCTACATATTTGGAAACAAGCGTTTTTGGAGCAGCCGTTACAAGCACGCGTGTCGAAGGCTTCCCACCATCCGATCCCTTCTCTGTTTTGTCGATAACCTTGGTATCGAGCGAAACTTCTTCCAGTGGTAATGGGATTAATTTCTTCGCCTGAAGATTTACCGCTTCCTTCAACTCTTTATCATTGGTTGTCGGTACAGAAAGTATTGAAGAAAAAACAGAGGAAATCGGAAGAGCCGCAACCGCCTTCTTGGCTGTCGCTCGGCTTTTACCAACCATCTTCTTCAATAAATCCGCCGCGTTCGGAATATCGTTCAACAGAGATTTCTCGAGGCTATCTGAAGACAAGTTGGCATATGCATACGTCACAAGACGCGCACGTCCCTTCTCATTCTTCAATTCAACGAGTTTCATCCCGGCAAAACCGATATCTATACCCAAATAACTGGTCGAAACCGGTGCAGAAGAAAAAAGGCCCATATCGAGGCTAGTATAACACGATCTTTAAGCACGCCCCATCCCCTCGTCCATAGCTTTATTAGAAAGCTCATCCGCATGCCCGTTCTGCTCTCTTTTTACATGTCGAAACTTCACAGAACCAATCTGTAAAACCAATGCCCGCATACGTGCATACAAGGGCTTCGTGTTCTCATGCTTCACTTTATAGATGCCATTCGCCTGCTTTACAACCAATTCACTATCGGCAACAACCTCCGCCGAATCAGCCTTCAAGTGTTTGGCCCTCTCGAGTCCCAAAATCACCGCTTCATACTCCGCTTGATTATTTGTCTTCACGCCAAGAAACTTCGCATGCTCTTCCAAGACCTTCCCATTCTCATCCTCAATCACAACCCCTATCCCTGCTGGCCCAGGATTTCCTCGCGCGCCGCCGTCGGTTCGGATAATTAAGTGCATAGTTTAAAATCAATCAAACGACACTCTGCCGTCGTTCTCCCATTCCATTCATTAATAGAAAGATTGTACACGATGTCGATCTCACTCCCCATAAGTGCCTCAAGAATCCGTTTCCCCATCTTGAAACCAACAGCTTTCACCGCTCGCCCCGATCCGTCCGCGAGTTGCATACGCAAATGATTTCCCGTCGAACCCATTGTATCCGACGACAAAATCTTACATCGCTTGGAGAGAAAAATCGGTAGCGGATTGCCCATCCCGTGCGGTTCCATTGCTTTTACAGCCTCCGCCGTTTCCATCGCCACATTTACTAACGTCATTTCTCTATCGATAGACAAAAGCGGAAGCAATGTTTCCGCTGGTATTACGGCCGCATTCGCCAAAAGCTTCTCACGGAATTCTTCAAGCTTATCCCCGTCGTTCAAAGCAAAACCACAAGCTTGAACATGTCCTCCACTCCGGCTCAAAATCCCCTCCCCCGCCGCTTTGACTGCATTTGTAATATTATAAGTCGATATAGACCGCCCAGAACCAATCCAATGATCACCATGCTTTCCAACAGCAACAACCGGTTTACCAAAACGTTCCATATACCGTCCGGCAACCAATCCAACTAATGCCGGAGACCAATTCTCCTTCCAAAGCACAATGATATTTCCTTCCGGATTTTCACCAACAATCTCATCCGCCTCTTGCATCATCTTTTTTGTCGCATCTTGTCTTGCCTTATTTAAACCTTCAAGCTCTCTGGCGATAATTCGCGCTTCATCCATCGACTCAGAAAGTAACAACCTAAGCGCCACCGTTGCATGATCCATGCGCCCAGCCGCGTTAATACGCGGACCAATCATAAAACCAACAGTTTCAGAAGTAATCTTTCCTGGCTCTACTCCCGCTTGCTCAAACAGGGCTAAAAACCCAGGACGACGAGTTTTATTCAGCACGGTAAGCCCATACGTCTCAAGTACGCGATTCTCACCAATCAAAGGAACCATGTCCGTTACGGTTGCAATTGCAACAAGATCGAGCAACCATTTCTCACGTCCCTCCGGAATATCCAACCCTCGTTCCCGAGCACGAATCAAAAGTGCACATGCAAACTTGTAAGCGACACCCACCGCAGCCAAATGCTTAAACGGATATGATTCTTCCGGCAAACTGGGGTGAATCAAAAACCCATCAGGAACCACTTCCCCAAAGGTATGGTGATCAACCACAATCGTCTCCATTCCCATTTCCTTAGCGCTCGCAATCTCCTCAACGCACGCGATACCACAATCGACCGTAATAATAAGTGACGTACCCTGTTCTTTTAACTTTGGGACCGTATCCTTATGCAATCCATATCCCTCCTTGTCACGATGAGGAATATAATAATCGATAATCGCTTTGCTCGACATTTTTTCCGCAAGCTCTCTCAACAACGTAATCAATAGCGTCGATCCCGTAACTCCGTCCGCATCATAATCACCATGCACAGTAATACGCTCCTCCTTTTCCAAAGCCTCAAAAGTTCGCGCTACGGCTCCTTCCATCTGTTTAAACTGAAGCGCGTCATGCACATGTCCATCCCAAGAGGGCTCTAAAAATGCTTTCGCTTCAGCTTGATCACGTATACCCCGATTCCATAATAACTGCGCCACAACCGGCGTTCCGATCGCTTCTACAAATTCCGGCGGACAAGTTTCTGCCACGCTCCATCGTTTTTCCATGAAGCGACATTGTGGCAATCATGCATGCCCCAAGGAAGATAAAAAGCAAGACCCCGACCCGACAGTGCGTCGGACGGGGTCAGTTGGACTACAGGAGGTTGAATCGATTGAGCGCCCGCGCAAGCGAGTCCTCAGAGGAGAGACATTGGTCTCTGTACTGAGCGACAATCTCACGCTCAAGCGCGATGATCTCGTCGATCTGCTCATCGCTATACTGACCGAGCTGCAGCGGAACGCTGTCCCTGTCTAGTAGCTGCGACGGCTGACAAAACGACTGCTCCGTACGGAGCTCGGTTTCATACCTCACAACCCGCGAGAGCATCTCAGCGCGTCGTTCAGAATCATTCATACAGCCTCCTCATCAAGGAAGCGGCAATCGGCATTCGCCATCTCGTCGAGCTCACGCTTGGACAAGACGCCATTGAATTTGCTCGGCTTCCACCATGCAGGATACTCCCGCTCTGGTTGTAGTGGCTGCGCGCCGGGGATCAACTCGACCGGAAAAGAACCATGAGCCACGATTGCCTCCTATGAATTCAGGAATGGGCCGACAAGGAACAAGAGAGTCGCAAAGATCATGAATCCCGCGAACACCTTCATCAACTTTTGCTGCGATTTGCGTTGTAACATAATGTTTCAATTTAATCAAGACTCACTTAACCGCGTCGCAATACTTTGATAAAGGCATCCGGCGGAATCTCTACCGAACCTTTTCCATGCGCCAACATGCGTTTTTTACCCTTCTTCTGTTTCTCCAACAACTTCATTTTACGCGTGACATCACCGCCATACAAGTAACCCGTCACATCCTTGCGGAATGCAGAAATCTTCTCAGAAGCAATGATCTTTGCACCGACACACGCTTGTAATTTGATAACGAATTGTTGTCGTGGCAATTCTTCTTTCAACGTTTCAACAATCTCTTTTCCTCGACGTTGCGCCTCGCTCGTGTGCAGCAACGTCGCTAAAGCCTCTACCGGTTCTTCCGCAACCATAATCGTCAGTCTCACAATATCCGATACACGGTAATCCAAGAAATCATAGTTCATCGATGCGTATCCAGCTGTAACGCCTTTCAACTTATCATAAAAATCGACAATCACAGACGCAAGCGGCATCTCGTAGTGCAAAAGAACTCGCGTCTCTTCCAAATATTCAGTGTTCTTATAAATTCCTCGCCGATCCTGCACCAACGCCATAACATTTCCCAAATATTCCTTAGGGCACAGAATATCGACTAATGCCCATGGTTCACGCGTCTCACGAATACGCGACGGATCCGGAAAACCGCTCGGTGATTTGATAGAGACTTCGCTATCATCGGTAAGCGTAACCTCATATCCTACGGAAGGTGTCGTGATGACAACATCCATATTAAATTCACGTAACAATCGCTCTTGAACAATTTCCAAATGCAACATACCAAGTAATCCAACACGGAAACCAAAACCAAGAGCCATGGAATGTTCCGGTTCAAATGTAAGCGCGGCGTCATTCAATTTCAGCTTCAAAATTGCATCACGCATTTTCTCATATTCATTTCCTTCTTGCGGAAACACACCGGCATACACCATGGGTCGAGCCTCCTTATACCCATCCAGCGCTTCCGTTTCCGCAGCACGAACCGCACTGACAACCGTATCACCAACACGCACCGCTCCAATATCTTTCAAACCTGTCACAAGATAACCGATATCACCTGCCTCCATATGCCCACTAGAAAAATGCTGCGGGCTCATATAACCGATATCCAATGCAGACCCAACAGCGGCAGAAGCCTTAAACGCAACTCCTTCATTTTTCTTAATCGATCCATCGATACAACGGACATACGCAACAACACCCTGATAGTCATCGTATTTAGAATCAAAGATCATTGCTCGAAACGGCTTCTCGCGTAAACCTTGTGGTGGCGGCACATCCTTCACGATACGTTCCAAAATCTCCTGAACTCCCATTCCTGTTTTTCCCGATGCAGACAAAATTTCCTCGCGCTTACAACCGATCAACTGCATCAATTCCGCCGCACGACGCTCCACATCCGAGTTAGGCAAATCAATCTTGTTGAGTACCGGAATAATAATAAGATTTTGCTCGATTGCCAAATACAAGTTTGCGATCGTCTGTGCCTGCACACCCTGCGTAGAGTCGACTAAAAGGACCGCACCCTCCACAGCCGCGAGCGATCTTGAAACTTCATAATTAAAGTCCACGTGTCCAGGCGTGTCGATCAAATTCAATTCATATTCTGTGCCGTCTTGTGCTTTGTAAGACATGCGTGCCGGCTGAAGCTTGATCGTGATGCCTCGCTCGCGCTCCAAATCCATCGTGTCGAGCAACTGCTCTTTCATCTTACGTTTCTCAATCGTTCCCGTAACTTCAAGCAAACGATCGGCAAGTGTCGACTTGCCGTGATCAATATGCGCAATGATACAAAAATTGCGTATGCGGGACTGTTCCATCGAGCGTAAATCTAGCGGAAAATCGAACGCCCGTCCAGATCCGCCAGCTGGCGGAGGACGGGCGTGAACTTCAGTCTTCATCAGCGGGGTTGTAGCTCGGCTTTGCGAGCTGCTCTCGATATGCCAGATCGGAATACTGATATAGATTGAACTGCCTAGCTCGAAGCCAGCGCAGAACCTCGGCAAAACCAGCCTCAAAGTCCTTATACAGCTCCTTGTGTTCCGGATAGGTCACATAGCCATTCAGCACGATTCCGACAGCCCAGGCACCCGGCACCCCGATGCAACGGATGCGATTCAGTAATTCCTGCGCCTTGCGCTTGTCCTCGACAAACTGGAATATCTCGCGAATCAAGCGATCGTAGCTGATCGTTTTGGGAACGCGCTCGATGCAAGGCGTTCCCACCTTCCATCGCCCACCATCCTGACTGCGTATGTCCTTGAGATGGCAGATGCCGCAGAACCGCTCCTCGTAGGGCGATCCCTCGTATTGATCGACCTGCTTCCAAGCATGCTGAAGCATGAGCACCTCCGGAAACGAACCACGGCCAATCGAATCAAATTATTACAACTCTGTCAACGGCTTTTAGCCATACCACTCGCCTCCTCGGTTCCTTCTGCCAGAACTGTCTTTTTAAACAGACGTTTAGCCGCCGCCATGCGGAACTCAACCAGTTCAGGAGAGCGTACAAGCCAGGCCGTCACAAAGAAGGCGATCCCTCCAGCAAGAAGCGTCCCTCCGGTCTGTAGCGCCACCTGCCAAGTTGTTTGCAAATCATAAACCGTGCCCAACCATTGGCGAACAGGAAATGCCGCTGAACATAAGGCAACGGTAGCAATCGATGTTTTGTATGCAGAAATAAGAGACTCCCCCTTGCCCAACTGGCCAAACATTCTTCGCAAGAAAAATCCGAGCAACACACACTGAACAATAGCAGAAGCTGAGAAAGCCATCGCCAAACCCATAACTCCAAACGGTTCACGTAAAGTAAAAGCAAAAAAGATAAGCACGACTTCTGAAGCAATACTTATCCAGAACGGAGTCCATGTATCTTGCAAAGCGTAAAAAGCCCTAGCTAAAAGCGGAATAAGAGATTGCGCAACAAGAGAAACAGCAAACCAAGCCAATGTATCGACGGTCCGAATCGTATCGTTCCAGTTGAACTGTCCATCACCAAGAGCCAAACGAACAATCTGGGCACGTAACAAAATAAAAACAGCCATGGCCGGAATAATCAAAAACAAAATTTTACGCGTCGCCGAGGAAAGTGCACTCCGATACCCGTCGTCATCTTCTACCGCATGTGCCCTGGACAACGCTGGGAAAGCCGCAATCGCAAAAGAAATACCAACAAGTCCGACAGGAAACATCTGTAAATTCGTCGCAAGATTAAAAACAGAAACAGCACCCGGTTCAATGGTCGTAGCTATGGCCAACAAAAAAACTAAATTAACTTGCGAGACACCAAGCGCCGCTGTTCTTGGACCCATCAATGCAATAATCTTGCGTACACCCGCGGAAGAAAAAGAAGGCCACGGAAGACGCCCCAGAGGAAAAGTATGAAGGGTTGAAGCCTGAATAAGAAAATGCAAACCTGCACCGATCACCACACCAATAGCGGCGCCCATGATCCCATACGTCGGCGCAAGAAACACAGCGCCTCCGATAATTCCGAGATTATAAAAAACAGGAGCTAACGCAAAACCAACATACCTCTTCATCGACTGCATCACCCCTCCGATCACAGCCGACAAGCCAAGAAAAACAGGAGAAATCGACATGACACGGGTCAAATCGATCGTCTTAGCGAGCGTCTCCGCATCAAAACCAGGAACAATGGGAGGCAGTAAAACCGGTGCAAATACGGCGACCAAGGCACTGGCGACCGCAAGACAAGCGCCAACGATCGTAAGGACTTGACCCGCTAATTTTGCCGCCTGTTCTTTTCCACGTGACTCGAGATAGTCCGTAAAAACCGGAATGAATCCAGCGGAAATCGCACCCAAAATAATCAAATTATATACGGTATCTGGCAATCGAAAGGCAGCGTAATACGCGTCGAGTGATGTACTCGCACCAAATGTCCCTGCAAGCACACGATCTCTCACCAACCCAAGAAGGCGTGAAGCGAGTGACGAAGCGCCAATAATAAGCGCGGCGGCGGTAAGCCCGTCGGTTTCTCCGTTCCAAATTTTTTTAAACCAATACATCATGCAAAAGGATCGTCGGGTAATTCTAACATAGCAAAAACTTCTCCATTTTCCTCGATCAGCTCAATAGAACGTAAAAATGTCCCTTCCGGAGCCTGACCATCTACAGCCGCTCCCGTGCACGGATCAAAATCCGCCCCATGCCAACCGCAACGCAAAACACGCCCTTCATGCAATGCAACCGGCCCGCCCATATGTGTGCATCGATTCACATAGGCACGCAAGACACCCTCACGATTATAGGCAATCCCTTTTGTCGCAGGACCATAAGAAAAGACCTTGGTCGAACCGGCTTGAATCTCGCCACTCTTTGCAACCAAAACTCGGCGGACGATTGGCATATTATTTTTGCGGCTCGTCTCCACCCATCACATACTCATAAGGCATATTCTTGAACGGACCTTTTGCGAGCATGTAAATTTCTCCGTAAATATATTTTGCAGCAATCGCCAAGCGGCCATCTTTATCAAGACGACGCACGGAAACATAAATAGGTTGCGTTGGTAACATCTTAAATCGATACCCTTGCTTATGGGCGCGTTGCACATACTCCATATCTTCCGCAAAAACAACATGTTCATCAAAACCGCCAATCGCTTCATGCACGCTACGAAGCGCGAGAATACAAGACCCTGGAGCATGCGGAAGCACTCTCTCGGTTAATCGAACATAACGATTGTAAACATCGTGACCAAAATGATCGCCGGCCTTATCGGATAAAGGCTTGAGCGGACATGTTGCGAGCTGAACCCCTAACTCTTGAAACGAGTGAACGACATCACCTAAAAAAGCATCATGCGGCGGAAGAGCGTCCGCATCCATAAAAAATAATAAATCTCCGGTCGCATGTTCTGCTCCGCGATTACGCCCTGGCCCCGGCATTCCTCCATCAACAACCTTTGCCCCCATGGATGCCGCAAGTTCGCGCGTTCTGTCTGTCGACCAAGCATCGGCCACGATCACTTCAAAATCCTGATACGTTTGCTGCTGCAAAGCAGCAAGTAGACGTGGCAAAAGCACCTCTTCATTCTTGGTCGGAATCACGATGGAAACCTTCATAATTTCCTTAACGATAGCAAAAAATCCAAGTTTTGTCGAGAGTAAAGTCCATTTTTTTCCCCAGAATTAGCGAAAATTCAAGATAGACCAAGCGGCAATACCCGCTGCAACCGAGACATTCATAGACTCTTTGATGCCATGCTGGCCGATTTTGATCGCACCGACGCATTTCGCTAAGAGAGAAGGAGAGATACCCGTTGTCTCCGTACCGAGCAAAAGAGCCATCTTGTCGGGTGCCGCAAATTTAGCCAAATCAATCGCATCTTTCGTCAGTTCGAGCGCATACACAGGAATCTCCTGCCCCTTGAGCTTCCGAAAAACCTCAACAATATCAGGAACAGACTCAAACGGGACGGAAGCCTCTGCACCCAATGCAACCTTTGAAATACGTGAATCTGGCGGTGACGCCGTATAGCCCGAGAGCCATAATTTTGTGACCCCTAAGGAGTCACATGTTCGAAACAACGCACCCACATTCTCAAGCGAGCGGATATCATGCGCGATAAGATGCAACTCTCGCATAGGTTGACAACCTGTCATAAATAATGTATTCTTGCAACTCTACAAGGAGATTCCATGTCGCAATCCGCCAGCAAGCAACAGTCCAGCGAGTACAACCTCGGTCACCAGGACGGTCTCGCGGGACGTACCAATGTCCGCAAGAACAGCCCGCAATACAACAGCGGCTACGTCGCCGCCGAGCTCGAGAAGCTCCAGAACCCCGCTCAGCATCAGGCTGACCTCGACACCTTCGAGGTCTGACCTCGCTCAACAACCCCGGTCCGAACTGCTTCGGACCGGGGTTTCACGTTAAAGACCTCAATTGACAAAGAGATTTTCTCTTCCTACCCTGTACTCTCCGCTAGATGCAAGGCTGTATCTACCGGTTAAGGGAAGAGGATTGAAATGATCAAAGACAAGTGCGAGCGCTGTGCAGAAGCCTATGGTCACCCGGCAGCCTGTCCGGAGCTGATCAAGAATCCCGCGACCAAGTCGGATGCGCTGACCATCTGGCAGCGCGGCAAGACCGACGCCGAGATGGGCCTGGTCGCCAAGACGAGCGACCAGGCGAACCCCGTCTACATGCTTGGCCGCAAGATGTACGACATGGAGATCAAGGGCCTCATGCCCAAGCGTCGCCAGCCGCGCGCCATCCGCGTTCCGCTCAAGAGTGAGCCGCGCATGGCCGCCGTCGGCGCCCGCATCGTGCCCTGACACGCCTCCCATTTCTTCCTTCTTTTGGACGGCTGTCCCTTCTCGGGACAGCCGTTTCATGTTTCTATGCGCATATGAAATTTGGCGATGCCATTCACGGAACCGTTTCTCATGTCGACGACAAAGGTCGTGGTCTTATTGATGACAAAATCGCCATCCCATTTACCTCGCCTGGCGATGAGGTGAATGCAACATTTATCAAGCGCGATAAAGGCTTAAAAATTGCCCGCCTCACGGACGTAACAAAAGCCTCACCAGACCGGATCAAAGCACCCTGTCCTCATGCCGGAACCTGTGGCGGCTGCTTGTGGCAGCACATGGAATACGGCGCACAAATCAAACTGAAGCAATTGATGATCAATCGCGCATTTGAAGCCGCAGGACATGATGAGCGCGTCAATAAGATCGAGCAGGCACCCGATCCATTTTATTATCGCAATCGAATGGACTATGTGTTTGGCTGGAAAGGTGAACTCGGTTTAAAAGAGTACGGACAATGGAATCGCTACCTCGATCTTTCAACCTGTCTTCTCCTCGACAAAGAAACACCAACCATCTTACAAACCGTTCGCGATCTCGTAACCGAGTTTAAGCTTGAGCCTTGGGATGCGAAAAAATACACGGGTGATGTACGCTACACCGTCATTCGGCTTGGAAAAAATACGAGCGAACGCATGCTGATCTTGCTCGTTCACGATTTTAATCGCGTAACAGATGAGATGCGTACAGAAATCGTTAAACACCTCTCCCCGCTTTGCACAACGATTTACCTCGGTGAAAATCCAGAAATTACCGACGTCTCTTATGCCAAATCTTTCATCCTGCTTCACGGCAATGAATTTCTGACCGAGGAAACCAATGGTATCCGTTACACGATTCACCCAAACTCATTTTTCCAAACCAATACGGCGATGGCAGCAAAACTGCAATCAACGGTACTCGATCTATTACCATCCTCGGGTAAACTTCTCGACCTCTACTGCGGACTCGGCTTCTTTGGCATCGCCGCTGCCAAGAAAGGCATGGACGTCTATGGTCATGAACTCGACGCAAATGCCATTGAGCTCGCACATAAAAATGCAGAATCAAACGGCGTCACAAAAAATACACGTTGGGGTGCAGGGCCCGTCGAAGATCTGGATTGGTCTGCAGAAAAACCTGATGTCGTTATCATCGATCCTCCACGTGCCGGTCTACATCCACGCGCCCTAAAAACCCTGCTCGAGCAGGAACCAGCAACGATCATCTACATCTCCTGCAACTTCCACAGACTCGTTGATGAACTCAACCAATTTAAAACAAAATATAAGGTGGAGTCGATTCAAGCGCTCGATCTCTTTCCGCAAACACCGCATGTCGAGGTTGTGGTTAAACTGATATACTCCAAAATATGAAATCCGGATTCGTTGTCCTCGCAGGTCGCTCAAATGTTGGCAAATCCTCACTCTTGAATGCCCTCGTTGGGTCCAAGGTCGCCATTGTCACACCTAAACCTCAAACCACGCGCCGTCCGGTACGTGGCATTTTGCATGATCCTCGCGGCCAAATCGTGTTCGTTGATACCCCCGGTGTCTTTCTTGGCAAAAAAGATGAACTCTCACTAAAACTAAACGCTTCTGTCAAAGAACAACTAGAGGGTATCGACGTCGTTGTTTACGTTACCGACCCAACGCGTGAACCAGGGGCGGAAGAAGAAAACATTCAACGCATCCTACGTAAACTCCCTACCCCGATAATCTTAGCGATCAACAAAATGGATCTCGTACCGGAAAAACGCCCGCACACGGATGCCATGCGTCGCATCGATGTTGGCCAAAAAGAAGTATTGGAAGTTTCCGCCAAGCGTCGATCCGATCTCAACAAACTCGTCGATTCCATTTTTTCCTTTCTCCCGGAAGGAGAGCCGTTCTACCCAGACCTACAAATCACGGACATGGCTCACAAGGAATGGCTGCAAGAACTCATCCGTGAAAAAGTCTTCATGCGTCTCGAGCAAGAACTTCCATACACCGTTCACGTAGAAGTGACAGATATTGGCGAGCGCGGAACAAGCGGGAAATTTGTTGCCGCAACAGTGTGGACAACGGAAGATCGCTACAAGGGAATGATTATCGGCGCCAAGGCCGCTATGTTAAAACAAATCGGCATCGATGTACGACGAGAGTTGGAAGATGTAACGGGAATGAAAGTTTATCTTGAGCTCACCGTAAAGGTCGATGCAAAATGGCCACAACGTTTTACCGTATGAGAAACTCCCCTGACCGCAACGCGCGACAATATCATCGCCAACAAGAAATGCGCGATAAAAGTGCCGTCGCAGAAAATACTCGTCGTCAAAAAGACTACGAGAAAAATCTCGCGCAACACGCGGAAAGAATGTTGGGTCTACAAGCGGTCTTTGAACATCTCTCCGAACCAATTCCGGATGACGTCGAGCCCTATCTGGAAAACAAGGTGCCGGAACCCAAAAACCGTGCCGACCTTTGTAAAGATTTTTTTCGATGCAATATTTGGGACGTGGAACCTGTGCTAATTGATGAGCTTTCTGCGGCACGTATTTCAGGCGATAAGCAGCGCGTCGATAAACTCCGTCAACTTATCCGAGCCGCAAGCTGGATGAAACATAGCCGCACAGATAGCACGATCGCCATTCAGAAAACACGCGAACAAGCCGAGCGTTTTCTTCAAGACCATACGCTTCGCCACGCAATGCTCAGCGAGGAGGGCTTTGATAGACAAGCAGCCAACGTCGATGCAGATCTCGTCGGAATCAAACAAGTAATTGATACACTCGACGGATTCAACACAACGGGAGTAGAGGTTGAACCCGCCATCCGATATGTCGAGTCGGCACTGGAACAAGACTGGGATGAGTTCTTGAAAGTCTTAAAGGAAGAACAAGCTCCGTGGCCGGAAAACCCCGGCATAAAACTGGAAGGAAAAATCGGCGATCTTGCAGAACGAATCGAGTCCTGGCGCATGATTCGCGATCAACTCTATTTTCAACGCTACAATCCTAATTTGAGCCGTCTCGGAAAACTACACAGCGCGCCAAAAAATCCCTTTAGCGCTTAATTTGGATATTGGAGACTTCGTAGCCGTACAATTTGTCGAGAAAGGCTACATTTCCGCCAAGCGCATCACTTGCGCTCGATGAAAGAGGATTCATTGTCACTTTGAGTATCATCGGGTTTTGAACGCTATTCAGCACAATCACTTCACCAAACCAGTTTTTTGCTCTGATTGCAGAAACCGTCACCATCTGCCCATTCACCTGCAATGGATACTCGATAAAATCTGCCTCTGATTCCAAAAGTGTCAGATCACTAAATTTTCCATCTTCATTTGCCTGCTTGCGCAACTTTTCAAGTGCGCTTTTGAGTTCTGAGACATTTTTAGCAGCCTGATTAGCCTCCGAGTCAAAGACGCCAAGATTCAAAATCGTGTGACGCGTCCTTACTAATTCCTGAAAGGCATCATCAGACAACCAAATACCGCTTTTCTCTCCCATCAAATCATTTACACCAGCACTCCAGTAAGCCGGCAAATAGGCGCTATGCGAAGTTCTGAGCGATGCATTCATCACAGTTCCACTCGCTGTAACTTTCTCCAACTTCGGAACCGGTGGAACAGCTCCATTCTCGCCAATACCCTTCGGATTGTCTATCAAATCCTTGTCATAGGCTTGTCGAGCCTTGATCGAAGCAGATGTTTCCTTTTCACTCGTCACCGTCCAATCATAATTGGCAAAATATTGCGGAGCAAAACGTGTAATCGTGACCATACGGACGCCATCCTTACTCCCCAATAAATCCGGCAAGAACGCGCCAAAGCCAAATACCGTCTGACGCACTTCAAAGGTATCTCCAGGAAGGAACTGTATAGCCTTAGCCGCTTCCACAGGCGTCCCACCCAATGAAACCGTAGATGTATTAGCTGTGCCCGTAAAATGCTCCACAAAAGGAAGCGATGGCAACTGACAACCAGCCCCAAGAAGTGCAAGCAAACCAAATCCGGCGATAACACGAAAGATGCGCATAATAGGCACTATCTTTTACGGAAAACACGCCGCCGTCAATTGCCATGACAATTTCCAATTTTTCCGGCATGATAGTGTCCTAACTATGGGCAAAAATCCAGCAACAGGGAGCAAGGCGCCAGCCTTCCAACTGAATGACCAGAATGGCCAGGCAGTCTCATTAACGGAAATGCTAAACAACGGTCCTGTTGTTCTCATTTTTTATCCCGGCGACCAAACACCCGGTTGTACAATTCAACTTTGTGCAATACGCGACGACTGGAGCGATTTTCAGAAAGCAGGGATACAGGTACTCGGTATCAATCCATCCGGTCCAGACTCGCACAAATCATTTATAAAAAAATATAACTTTCCTTTTCCTCTACTTGTTGATGAGGGGCGCAAGGTCGCCAAGGCATACGGCGCAGAACAAGACATGCTGATCGCAAAAATCGTCAGAAGGACTGTCGTGGCTATCGATACAGAAGGCCGCATCATTTATTACCGACAAGGCTTGCCAAAGAATAGCGAAATTCTAAAAGCGATCACCAAAACAAAATAAAAAAAAGACTCCGCCTGTGCGGAGTCTTTTTTTATGCGGCGACCTTTGAAGGCTTACTTGCAAGCGCTTCTTCAATAGCTGACTTATTCCAACCTACGATAATTTGGCCATTCACTTCAAGAACTGGAACACCCATTTGACCTGACTTCTTCACCATCTCTTGCGCTGCGTCAGAATTGGAGGCAACATCGATATCCTCAAAAGCAATATTCTTTTCTTTGAGATAGTCTTTGGCCAATTTGCAGTATGGGCAAGTCGGCGTGGAATACACTTTTACAATCATAGGATTATTTCTCAATCAGTATAACACAGCTATTGCGCTAACGACTTATCCCCAGACACTTTTTTACAAAGACTGCAGATATCGCATCAGTAACCGTACACCAAAACCTGTTCCACCCACGGGAGAATCCGGTCGCGTCTCACGTTCCGCATAAGCAGGTCCCGCAATGTCTAAATGCACCCAAGGAATCGTTCCGACAAAACGCTTCAAAAACATGCCTCCAGCAATAGCACCAGCCTGTCCTCTCGCTCCAGTATTTTTCAGATGCGCAATTTTTGACTTCACGTGTTCCTCATAGGAAGGAAAGAGCGGTAATTCCCATAGCGGTTCTCCCGTCTGTTTTCCAAACCCAGTTAATTTTTCAATTAACTTCCGATCCGTACCCATGATTCCGGCGATCTCTTCTCCAAGCGCGGAGACACAAGCACCCGTCAACGTCGCAAGATCGATCATCACATCCGGTTGAAACGTTTTTGCATAAGATAACGCATCAGCCAAAGTTACGCGTCCCTCCGCATCGGTATTCAAAATCTCGATCGTCGTTCCATCCATCGCCTTCACAACATCGCCAGGACGATACGCGTTTCCAGAAGGCATATTCTCGACAGCTAAAAAAATTCCATGCACTTCTACATTGACATTGTTTTCAGCAAGCGCACGGAACAATCCGAGCACAGTCGCCCCACCCGCCATGTCCATCTTCATCGTCGTCATTCCATCCGCGGGCTTTAGCGATAATCCACCAGAATCAAAGGTAACAGCCTTTCCAACGATTGCGACTTTTCGTTTCACCTTTCCTGTCGGAGTGTAAATCAAATGAACCCCCTTTGGTTCGTGTAAAGATCCTTGAGCAACGGAGAGCGCGGCACCCATTCCAAGCTTTTCCATCCGAGCCTTATCGAGATGCCTGATCTTAATCTGTTTTGAAAGTCGCGCGACCTCATCCGCCGCATCCGCCATGTGTTGCGGCGCCATATCCATGGAAGGCGTATTCACTAAATCGCGACAAAGATGAACTCCAGAAATAAGTGCCTGCGCATCTTCTTGGCCTCGCTGCATCGCCGTAATGATCGATGTAACATCGGAAAAAAACGTAATCGATTTTACA
>Ga0163152_10002736_pt1 | contig 24255 bp, 22 predicted proteins | sample OliLakLV19MP8IB2_FD_148635 | JGI IMG/M metagenome (GOLD analysis project Ga0163152, IMG submission 148635) | Freshwater microbial mat bacterial communities from Lake Vanda, McMurdo Dry Valleys, Antarctica - Oligotrophic Lake LV.19.MP8.IB-2 | ecosystem: Environmental > Aquatic > Freshwater >...
GCCCCCGCCGCACCTCCGCCAGCCGCTCGGCCGACATCGACCACTCCCACACGCGCCCGCCGGCCGCCGCCAGCAACGCCTCCGGTGAGGCATGCGCCACCAATCGCCCCTGGTGAATCAGCGCGATCGATTCGGCCGTGGCCTCGACATCGCTCACGATATGAGTCGATAAAATTACGATCTTCGACCCCGCCAGCTCCGTCAGCAGATGGCGGAACCGATTCCGCTCCTCCGGATCGAGCCCGACGGTTGGTTCATCAACGATGAGCAATTCCGGATCATTCAACAGCGCCTGCGCAATCCCCAGCCGCTGCCGCATCCCGCCCGAATACCCCCCCACCGGACGCTTCGCCGATTCCGTGAGATTGACCAGCGTCAGAAGCTCATCGATCCGCCGCCTGGCCTGGGCCCCCGGGATCCCCCGTGCGGCCGCCAGGTAATCGAGAAACTCGATGGCCGTCAGATTGGGATAGACGCCAAAGTCCTGCGGCAGGTATCCCAGCACCCGGCGCAGTTCATCCGGCCGTTTGGCGATGTCCGCCCCATCCCACCGGACCACCCCCTCGGTGGCCCGACTGACGGTGGCCAGGATTCTCATCAAGGTGGACTTCCCCGCCCCGTTCGGTCCCAGGAGTCCAAGTACTCCCGGCTGCAGCGTCAGGCTGAATTCGCGGAGGGCCCACCGCTCCCGCCCGTATCGCTTGCCGAGTCGATCAATCTCGAGTTTCAGGGCAACCTCCAGGCATGGGATGCGTATCGTCCGGCGCGCGGCCGCCCTATCGGGTACGGAACGAATGGCCGGAATGTTGCCCGAAGCCTGTTGGCTGTACAATCGCCGCCAAAACCGCCCCATGCGGCATGACCACACCATCAACAAGGGGAGAGCTCCCGTGGGCCAGATGCACGAAATCGATTTCAAGGTGTATGGCGAAGATATCCAATTCGTGGAAGTCGAACTCGATCCCGAAGAAGCCGTAGTGGCCGAAGCCGGCGGCATGATGTACATGGACGACGGCATCGCCATGGAAACCATTTTTGGCGACGGCAGCGCCGCAAGCCAGGGTCGTGGAATCCTCGGCAGCCTGATGGGCGCCGGCAAACGCCTCCTGACCGGCGAATCCCTCTTCATGACCGTCTTCCAGAACAAGACCCAGGGAAAGAAGAAGGTCGCGTTCGGCGCCCCCTACCCCGGCACCATCCTCCCCATGGACCTGAGTGACATGGGTGGCGAACTGATCGTTCAGAAGGATTCCTTCCTCTGCGCCGCCAAGGGCGTCGCCATCGGCATCGCCTTTCAGAAGAAACTCGGCGCGGGCCTGTTCGGCGGCGAGGGATTCATCATGCAGCGCCTGACGGGCGATGGCCTGGCCTTCATCCACGCCGGCGGAACCCTGTACGCACGCACCCTCGCCCAGGGCGAAGTTCTGAAAGTCGACACCGGCTGCATCGTGGGTTTCCAGCCTTCGGTCGACTACGACATCCAGCTCGTCGGCGGCATCAAGTCCACGCTCTTCGGCGGTGAAGGCTTGTTCTTCGCCACGCTGCGCGGACCCGGGCAGATCTGGTTGCAAAGTCTGCCACTCAATCGAATGGCGGCACGAATCGTGGCCGCGGCCGGCTCGGTTGGTGGACGGCGGGAAGAGGGGTCGGTACTGGGCGGGTTGGGGAATTTGCTGGGTGGGGACCGCTGAGGGGGGCAAGTGGAACGTATCACATGGGTTAGAATGTAGTAGTCCCTGTACCCAGAGACATCGATGAAGCCGGGGCCGGCGATCCCGAGGCGGCTGAACTACGCCTGTCCGCACTTCGTGATGTGGTGCTGCTCGATTTGGTGCCGGAGGCCGGCGAACTGGCCCGCGAGCTTCTCCGCCGCGGTGGCATGCCGGAGATTGCCTACGTCGATGCCGTCCATGTCGCCCTTTCCGCCGTGCACGGCCTTGACTACCTCCTCACGTGGAATTGCACTCACATTGCCAATGCCACGATGCGTAGTAGAATAGAAGCCATCTGCCGCGAGGCGGGCTTCGAGCCTCCCATCATCTGCACGCCAGTCGAGTTCGTCGAGGAGAAGTGACCACGGTCCGCAAGGATCCAATAATCGAAGAGATCCACTCGATCCGTGACGCGATCGCTCGAAAGTCCGGCTTCGACATCGACAAGATTATCGAGGCGGCCCGCGCACGGCAGGCCGCCGAAGGTCGCAAAGTCATCAAGCTCCCTGCGAGAAAGCCCGGGGCCACGAAAAAGGCGTCGTGATGTAATTCCTGCCCTGCCCCGTATGCCCGCAAGGACCACCCCATGATCACCGGCGCAATCAAAACCCAAGTCGACCGCATCTGGGACGCCTTCTGGTCCGGCGGCATCTCCAACCCCCTGGAGGTGATGGAGCAAATCACCTACCTCCTCTTCCTCCGCCGCCTGGACGACTTGCACACGCTGGCCGAGAACAAAGCCGCCCGGCTCAACAAGCCCATGGAGCGCCGCGTCTTTCCCAAAGGCCAGGACGACATCGGCAAGAACGGCGGCCGCCCCTACGAGGACCTGCCCTGGTCGCACTTCAAACACCTGGCACCGAGTGAAATGTTCGCAGTCGTCGGTGAGCACGTCTTCCCGTTCCTGCGCACCCTAGGTGGAGACGACTCTACCTACGCACACCATATGAAAGACGCCCGCTTCACCATCCCCACGCCTGCGCTGCTCGCCAAGGTGGTGGACCTGCTCGACGGCATACCCATGGAGGACCGCGACACCAAGGGCGACCTCTACGAGTACATGCTCGGCAAGATCGCCTCCGCCGGACAAAACGGCCAATTCCGAACCCCCCGCCATATCATCCAGTTGATGGTCGAGATAGCCGCCCCCCAAAGGAGTTGCTGGGCGGACCCTATCCATTCGTTCAAACTGGTGATGTCGCCAATTGCAACGGCTACCTCCGGACATTCACGAGCACCTACTCAGATGCTGGACTTCGACAGAGCAAGATGTGGCCAAAGGGCACGCTTTGCATCACCATTGCCGCGAATATTGCAAAGGCCGGTATCCTTACATTTGATGCGTGCTTCCCTGACAGCGTTGTCGGTTTTAGCGCTGAGGACCCGGCTACCGTCGAATTTGTTCGAGCTTGGCTCTCAATTCTACAAGCCTCACTTGAAGCCAGAGCGCCAGAATCTGCCCAGAAGAACATTAATCTTGAAATTCTTCGGGGTCTCGACATCCCAACACCAGAGGTTGAGCAGCAGCGGTTGTTTGCCCATCGCATCGCGGCTGTCCAGGCAATGATAAATGCCCACCGGGCTTCCATCACCCAACTCGACGCCCTCTTCGCCTCCCTCCAGCACCGCGCCTTCCGGGGAGAGCTCTAGCCATGGCCGGTTTCGAGCCCCGCTTCACGATCTCCAACTCAATCACGGCGGCGCTTACGAAAATTGAACGGGCTCGCGGCTTTCTTGAGGCGGCTACGTTGTCGGAGGAGTGGGTGGGGCGGATGAGTCGGAGGGCTTTGTTGGTGGAGGCGCATTATACGACTCATATTGAGGGGACCAAACTGACTTTGGATGAGGCGGCGCGGTTGTGGGCGGGTGAGACGGTGGCGGGGGCTGATCGGGATGATGTGCGGGAGTTGTTGAATTATCGGGATGCTTTTGAACTGGTTTCGTCATATCTGGAGAGTGGTGATCCTGTTACCGAGGGGCTGATCCGGGAGATCCACCAGCGGTTGGTCAAGGGAGTGCGGGGTGGGGTGGCGCAACCTGGACGGTATCGGACCATTCAGAATTTTGTCGCCAACAGCTTGACGCGCGAAATCATCTATACGCCTCCCCCGCCCGAGCAGGTGGCGCCGTTGATGCAGGAGCTGGTGGAGTGGCTGCGCGGCGATTCGGGGATTCATCCTGTGTTGGTGGCCGGAATCGCGCAGTGCCAACTCGTGCATGTCCACCCCTTCGTGGATGGCAACGGTCGTGCCTCTCGCCTGCTCTCGACGCTGTGTCTGTATCGTGCCGGGTACGATTTCAAGCGGCTGTTCACGCTTAGCGAGTATTACGATCGTGATCGCAGCGCCTTCTACCGGGCGTTACAAGGTGTGCGCGAACTCGAAATGGACCACACTGGTTGGCTCGAGTATTTCGTCGACGGCCTGGCGACGCAGTTGGAAGAGGTCAAGGCGCGCGGCACTGATGCCATTCGCCGAGACATCTTGGTGCGCGAGCACCATCTCAATGAGCGACAGGGTCTGGCCATCGAGTATCTGCTTGGCATCCCTGAAATGGACATCGCCGCTTTCGAACGACTGTGCCCTGGGTTCAGCCGCCGCACTCTGCAGCGTGATCTTGCGGCACTCGAGGCCAAAGCCCTGATACGCCACGAGGGGGAGACCAATCAACTTGTCTATAAGCTCGCCCGGAAGCTGTGACAGACTTGCGACATAACTTGCGACAGACTTGCGACAAGGGGCGAGACCGATTGGGCGTGTAGCTTTGGGGCCAATCAAAGATTTAACATGTTGTATTACAAATAGTTACGACACAGTCAGTTTCAAGCCTGACCACCTGTAGTTTGAGGACGCCCGAGCTGGTGATCGACTAATTTACTTATATTATGTATCGTAAATTAAAACCCACGCTATTGTATGGACGGACCACCCATGAAACGCCCCCTCCAGGGTCACTACATCGAAGTTCGTAGCCCTGGTCAGGCGTTTTCGGCGTTTGTGCCGGCGCCTCTGCCGCCGCTGCCGGCGATTGAGTGGGGGGCGGGGTTGCGGGGTCGTTTTGATGCGGCGCTGGTTGCCCTGGGGCGGCTGGATGCGGTGACGGACTTGCTGCCGAATGCTGGGCGGTTGGTTTATGGGTTTGTTCGGAAGGAAGCGGTTTTGTCGTCGATGATCGAGGGGACTCGGTCGTCGCTGACGGACTTGATGTTGTTTGAGATGGATGAGCAGCCCGGCGTGTCGCTGGAGGATGTGCGGGAGGTTGGCCGTTGTGTGGCGGCGCTTGAGTATGGATTTCGGCGGCTGCGGGAGGGGTTTCCGATTTCGCTTCGGTTGTTGCGTGAAGTGCATGCGGTGCTGCTTGGTGATGGGCGCGGGGGCCTTTTGACACCGGGTGAGTTTCGGCGGAGCCAAGTCTGGATTGGTGGTTCGCGGCCGGGTAGTGCGATGTTTGTGCCGCCACCGGCGAACGAGCTGGACGAGTGCCTGAGGCAGTTCGAACGCTTCCTGCACGACCAGCCGGAACGGACATCGCCGCTGATCAAGGCGGCGCTGGCGCATGTTCAATTTGAAACGATCCACCCGTTTCTTGACGGCAACGGACGGCTCGGTCGCCTGCTGATCGCGTTCCAACTGGCGGCCGATGGGTTGATGCGAGAGCCGCTGCTCTACCTGAGCTTGCACTTCAAGGAGCGGCGCTCGACCTACTACGAATTGCTGAATGCGGTGCGCCTGTCCGGCGATTGGGAGGCCTGGCTGGAGTTCTTTGCCGATGCCGTTCTGGCGGGTGCGACGCAGGCGGCCGCGTCTGCCAAGCGACTGCTGGAGTTGGCTGCGGAGGATGCCCGGCGAATCGAAGGCCTGGGGCGTGCCACTACTTCCGCGTTGGCGGTCCACCGGATTCTGCAACGCCAGCCTATCGGCACGGCGACATCGCTGACGACAGCCAGCGGGCTCACGCCGGCCACTGTGAACAAGTCACTGGCGCACCTGGAGCGACTTGGCATCGTGGCGGAATTCACAGGCCGGCGGCGCGGGCGAGTGTTCCGATACGTACGCCACATGGAGATCCTCAACGAGGGGATGGGATTGCCCGGCCGTGCTGGGTCAGGATGAGTACCTCGCTGCCTTTAATATGGAGCGAACCCCTGCCCCATGCGATAGGCTGGCTTCAACATGGAGCTCCCGCCACCCCCAGATCCCGCTATCTTTTGCCACAAATACGATCTATTTTCGTGGCAATAGTCATGGCTGAGCAGCACGGATCCAGTCGCGGCATCTCAAGGCAGGTTCGGTGAAACGACCAGTGAATTGGCACTATCTGATTCCGGAAACGGATCCGCTGGGGATAAAGTGAGCCCCACCCCCTACCAGGTCACTACTTGAGCCAGTTCACCTTCCTCGAGAGCGAATGGCCAACCGTATTCGAGGCCGCCGGCAAAGCCGAGGCCGCGGTCCGGGTGGACAATCCGAATTCGTCGAACTCACAGCTTGACAAATCGGAACATCCCGATATTATGGAATGTGGAGACTAAGGCAATGAGCGCAAAAACCAAACTGCGACTGACGAACATGGAAGCCCTCGGGCAGGCCGCCGAGTGCCTGCGGACGCTGGCCCACGCGCATCGGCTACGGATGGTGCAGATGATGCTTCAAGGGCGATACACGGTGGGCGAGCTGGCTGAGGCTTGCGAGATCCCCAGTCATATGGCTTCGGAACACTTGCGGCTCATGCAACGGAGTGGCTTTCTGGCAGCCAGGAAGGAAGGGCGCTTCGTGTACTACAGCATTGCCGAACCTCATTTGGCGAGCATCATGACCTGCGTCGAGGCTCGGTTTGGCAGCGGCAAGGACTGATTTTTTACCCACAAATGTCGTGATATCGGGATATCAATCAATGAACACGGAAACCGCAACAACAAGCTGGAGAGGCAGAACGATGGAGATCTTCGTTTTTTTGGGCTTCTTGGTGGCCTGGATCATCCTTCAAGCGTGGGTACTGCCTCGCTTTGGGGTGCAGACCTGACTGAGCAGAGCCTGCGAGCCGAGTTCGGCTCCCACACGTGCGAACGAACAGAAACACCCAAACAAGGCTGGCGTGTCCACCAACCGAGATTCGAGTAACGAAAGGAAATCGCCATGACCGTCACTGCTATCAACCCACAGGCGTTTGCGAAACTTTGCAACGAAGGCAAGAAGATCGACCTCATCGACGTGCGTACGCCCGTCGAATATCGGGAGGTCCACGTCGAAATCGCACGAAACGTCCCGTTGGACCAACTCCATCCAGCGGCGCTGATGCAAGCTCGCAACGGCACGGCCAACGAGCCGCTGTACCTCATCTGTCGTTCTGGAAGCCGAGGCCAGCAGGCGTGCGAGAAGTTGCTCCATGCGGGCTTCTCGAACGTGGTCAACATCGAAGGCGGCACGATGGCTTGCGTGGAAGCTGGTGTTCCGGTCGTCCGTGGCAAAAAGGCAATCTCGCTGGAGCGGCAAGTGCGGATTGCGGCTGGTCTGCTGGTCGTCACCGGTTCGGCGTTGGGCTACTTCGTGCATCCGGGCTGGATCGGTCTCGCGGCCTTCGTTGGTGCGGGCCTGACCTTTGCGGGAGTCACCGATACCTGTGCCATGGGGATGCTGCTAACACGCATGCCGTGGAATCAGGTGGCCGCATCTCCGCCAACCAGTGTGGCTGCGGGCTCGATACCGTCCGACTCAAAACAGTGTCCGCCGCAGTCCAACAATTCGTGCTGTGGCTGAAGCTGGGCCAACTCCCTCGAGCTTTACCAGGCGACAAACAACATCACAAGGAAGACAAAGTCATGCTGTTGCATCAACGCTTCATTCCGGGACTAGCGATTGCTTCCTATCTGGTGGGCGATGAGCAGACGGGCGAAGCCGCCGTGATCGACCCAACCCGAGACGTGGAAGAGTACCTGGCCTATGCTCGGGACAATGACCTCCACATCCGCCACATTCTGGAGACTCACGTGCACGCCGACTTCGTTAGCGGCGCACGGGAACTGAAGGCTCGGCTCAAGGATCAGCCGGTCATCCACTCTTCGGGAATGGGCGGTGCGGAGTGGACTCCCCCGTATGCCGACCATGTGGTCAAGGACGGCGACGAAGTGCAGGTCGGTTCGATGCGGCTCAAGGCCATCCACACACCAGGCCACACGCCGGAGCATGTGTCGTGGGCGTTGTACGACGACACTCGCAGCAAGGACACGCCGTGGGTCATCTTCACCGGCGATTTCCTCTTCGTCGGCGACGTGGGCCGTCCAGACTTGCTCGGCGCTGAGGCTCAGCGGCAACTGGCCCACCAACTTTACCAGAGTGTATTTGACAAGCTGTCCGCCGTGCCCGACATCACCGAGATTTTCCCGGCTCATGGCGCGGGGTCGCTATGCGGCAAGGCAATCAGCTCGCGCCGGTCGTCCACGGTAGGATTCGAGCGGCAGTTCAACTCGGTTCTCACGCGGAAACCGGAAGAGCAGTGGATTCGCGATCTGATGGCCGACATGCCGCTAGCCCCGCCCTATTTCCGCCGGATGAAGAAGGTGAACCAGGAAGGGCCTGCCATCCTTGGCCCCGAACTTCCTGGCCTGCGGCGCTGGAGCGTCAAGGAAGTCCATGACCGGGTATGCGACAAATGTCTGATTCTCGACGTGCGATCCAAAGAGGCATTCGCGGCGGCGCACATTCCCGATGCGATCAACATTCCTTTCGGCCCGCAACTGCCGACCTGGGCGGGCTGGGTGCTCCCTTATGATCGTCCGATCCAACTCGTAGTAGACCATTCGACGCAAGTGCCTGAAGTTGTGACGCACCTCATTCGCGTCGGCTTCGATGAGATTCAAGGATACGTCCAGGGAGGCATCGACGGCTGGGAGACGAGCGGCTACCCGCTGGCCATGTTGGCCACGATGTCGGTGCACCAGTTGCGTGACCATATGGCGCAAGCGAGCGATCGCGTGACGGTGCTCGATGTGAGAACCGAGAAGGAATGGAACGTCGGGCACATCGACGGCGCGATCCACATTCACGGCGGCAAGCTTCAAGAGCGGTTCGCCGACGTGCCACAGAGCAGTCCCGTCGCGGTCGTTTGTGGTTCGGGTTACCGGGCCTCCATCGCGGCATCCTTCCTCAAGCGGGAAGGCTATTCCGACGTGACCAACGTCGTCGGCGGGATGTCGGCCTGGAAGGCTGCCGGATTGCCTTTGACCAGCTGAGCAGGAGAGTTTCGATTTCCAATCAAAGAGAGGAATTGAGTCACGTCATGCAAAACAGACGGGACTGGTTGTGGGTGTGTCCAGGAATATGGGGGGCGGCTGCGCTGCTGCTTTTCGCCCTGATTCAAAGCTTGTTCACTCAATCGCCTGGTTCATCCTTTCTTTGAGCAGTTTAGAGTCCGAGGGCCGGTCAATTGCTGGCGGTGCCTCTGCCGACATGGGCTCCCGTATTGACCGGTGCGCCCGGTTCAGGAAAAGTTCATGTCACCGCTAAGCGTACTGTTCGGAGTGATAGTCGGCTTCTCGCTCGGCCTGACCGGTGGCGGTGGGGCGATCTTCGCCGTGCCGTTGCTCGTGTATGGCTTGGCGGTTGTTCCTCGCGAAGCCGTGGGGATATCGTTGGCGGCGGTCGGGGTCACGTCGTTCGTGGGATTTCTGGGACGCTGGCGGGCACGACAAGTCGAGATACGGACGGGATTGGTCTTCGCTGGGGCGGGCATGTTGGGTGCTCCGGTCGGATCGTGGGTGTCAGGCCTGATTCCGGAAGCCGTTCTGTTGACGCTTTTCGCGATCTTGATGCTGATTGTAGCGCTCCGAATGTGGAGCAAAGCTGCGGCAACGGCGAGCGCCGGATCTCCTGTTGTCTGCTCGACTGAAGCGGCCGATGTGGATGGGCCGGCCTGCCGGCGGGATATCAACGGCAATCTGCTGCTCACTTCGCGCTGTGTGTATCTACTGATGGTCGTCGGGGTCGCCACGGGTATCTTGTCGGGCCTGTTCGGCGTTGGCGGCGGCTTTGTGATCGTTCCGGCGCTTGTCCTGTTCAGCGGCATGGCGATTCACCGCGCGGTTGGCACGTCGTTGTTGGTGATTACATTGGTCAGTATCTCGGGGATCGCATCGCATCTCTTCGTGGGTCGGCCGATCTCCGTTAAGACAACGGCGTTGTTCGTCGTGGGTGGTGTTACGGGAATGTTGCTTGGGGATCGGGCGGGGCGACGTTTGTCGGGACCGGCTCTGCAAAAGGTTTTCGCTGGGGCCATCGTCGCCGTGGCGCTTTTCGTCATCGTCCGCACCGTTTTCCTACCGTAAGGAGCCAGGCTATGTCCCCATCCGTGCATCATCAAGTGGTCATTGTGGGCGGCGGATCAGCGGGCATCACGGTTGCCGCACGCCTGACCGGGGGCTGGTTCAACAAACTCGATGTGGCCGTCATCGAGCCGTCGGACAAGCACTACTACCAGCCATTGTGGACGCTGGTGGGGGCCGGGGTGTTCGACAAGAAGGTGACGGAGCGCAGTGAAGCGTCCGTCATGCCCAAACGGGCCAAGTGGATTCGGGACGCCGTCAGCGAGTTTCATTCGGACGAGAACGCCATCGTCACCCGCAGTGGTCAGAGGATTACCTACGACTGGCTCGTGGTAGCGGCGGGCATCCAGATCAACTGGAACAAGATTCCGGGCCTGAAGGAATCCATCGGCCACGACGGCGTGTGTAGCAATTACTCATTTGAATATGTGGACAGCACCTGGGAGAACATCCACAACTTCAAAGGAGGCACCGCCCTGTTCACGCAGCCGAGCGGGGCCGTGAAGTGTGGCGGCGCTCCGCAAAAGATCATGTATCTCGCCGAGGATGCCTTTCGACGCGCTGGCGTTCGCGACAAGACCAAGGTCGTGTTCGCCGCCGCGAGTCCCAACATCTTCGCGGTCGATAAATACCGTGTGGCTCTGGCGAAAATCATCGAACGCAAACAGATAGAGTGTCTCTTCCGTCACGAGTTAATTCAAATTCGACCGCAACCGAAAGAAGCGGTCTTCAAGAATCTCGATAGCGGAAAACTCGTCTCGATTCATTACGATATGTTGCACGTCACGCCGCCGATGAGCGCACCCAATTTCATCGCCCAGAGTTCGCTGGCGGACAAAGACGGCTGGGTTGAGGTCGATAAGTACACGCTCCGGCACACGCGATTCGCGAACGTGTTCAGCCTGGGAGACTGCTCGAACCTGCCTACCTCGAAAACGGGTGCTGCCATCCGCAAACAAGCCCCGGTGGTCGTGGCCAATCTGCGGGCAGCGATGCGGGCGGCGCCCTTGCAGGCGAAGTACGATGGCTACACCTCCTGCCCGGTCGTCACCGGCTACGGTAAATTGATCCTGGCCGAATTCGACTACGAAAAGAACCCGCGAGAAACCTTTCCGTTCGACCAGTCGAAGGAACGCTGGAGCATGTATCTGCTGAAGAAATACGTGTTGCCACTCTTTTACTGGAAAGGCATGTTGAAGGGACGCACGTAAATCGAACTACAAAGATGGAGGTGACTCATGTACTACATAGTTGAGACCGGCAAATCATTTGAACAAGCATCGGTGGACCTTGAAGCGGCGGTTAAGCGGCACGGTTACGGGGTGCTGCATGTCCATGACCTAGGAACCACTCTTCGCAATAAGGGCTTTTCCTTTGATGAGCAGTGCAAGATCTTTGAGGTCTGCAATCCGGGGCAGGCTGCGAAGGTCCTGTCAACCGATATGCGCCTAAACATGGCGCTACCGTGTCGTATCTCGGTGTTTACGGAAAGAGGCAAAACGAAGATCGGCCTGATCAAGCCGGTGGAAATGCTGTCGACATTATCCCAGGATGCAGCATTGGCGCAAATCGCCAGGGAAGTTGAGGAACAAACCACACGAATGGTTGATGAGGCGAAATGAGGGCGTGTCACATAACAACGCCCTGACCACGGACGTTTGGCGGCGAAAGCTTTTCGCGTCACGGATAGGTGATTGTAAACCACGTCCTCCGTTACGGACCCGAGAATCCCCACCCCGTAAGGGCAAAATATTCGAGCCGACTGAAACTCAGTGCAAAGGATGAAGATCGCCGCTGATCAGATCAGCGCGCCCGCCGAAGAGATTGTAGACAGGGTGATGGTGAGTAGGCAGACTTTGCATATGCTCGCAATGGATATGCCACTCTCGGGCACTCGCCGGCAACCTTCGATGGTGTGGATAGGCGCATTTGCTTTCGTGCGTGACTTCACGGTGAATTGGATGGCGGGCGTAGGACAAGTGAAGAGGGGGCTGACCTCGCTGGAGCGATGCATTTTGAAGACCTGTGGAGTTGACGGGTCCAGGACCACGGGGAGATGGTAGGCTGGTCGTAGCGCAACGAAGGGGGGCTTTCTGATGAACCATACAGACGGATGGATGGGTGGTGGAGGGATGTGGCTTTGGACGGTGATCGGCGTCCTGGTAGTGGTCCTGTTGGTCGTCGTGATTAATAAGATGTCCAAGAAATAGTCGAGTATTCACGACGGTGATCAAGCGTCCTGGGCGAACGTCCGGGCGTTCTTCACGCATCGCATGTACCTGCGCGGGCACGGCAAACCAGGCACGGTCCCGTCCTGCGGCACCGTGCGGTTTTGCGCATGCGGGCGCGGAATTCCTCACACTCATCGCGGTTCCCCTCGTACGGACTGCCCGATCACACTCTGCCAGTCAGTGTGCACGAACCCGGCGTCGGGCCGATCCACGCGCTGATACGTATGGGCACCGAAATTTCTTCCAAGGACGGTACGTAGCGGTTCTCGGGCACGCCATCTCCAAGGAGTCCCGCGTGCCGGACAGCGAGATCGAGCGGGCGATCGCCCGGAAAAGGGAGTTCGAGCATGATCCAGAAGCGCACACCGAAGAAACAGAGCTTCCGCAGGACACGTGATGCACTCCAGATCCTGGATCACGATATCGGGGACGATCAGGAACTGCGGCGGGACATTGCACAGGAAACGCTCAACGCCAGGGTGGCGATGATGATCCATGACGCGCGGACGGCGGCGAGATTAACGCAGGCGCAGCTGGCCGGACTGATCGGCTCGAAGCAATCGGTAATCGCCCGGCTTGAGGACGCCGATTACGAGGGGCACTCGCTTACCATGCTGCAACGAATTGCTGCGGCGCTGAATGCGAGACTTGACGTGCGACTGATCCCCGAACCGCGTCCACGGGCTGTTCGATCAGGGCGTCATGACTGACGCACCTTCGGGAACGCTGGATCGTCGAAGGTGAGGTGTCGGATACCAGCCTGTACGGCCTATTGAGGAGTGACTGGCGCGCGCGGCCCCTGCCTCAGCCCATCCTGCACGAGGATCAAGTCTAGATCGTCGATATTGAACGGTTTGACCAGGTGATGGTCGAAACCCGCCTCGCGCGAGAGCTGGCGGTCACGGTCCGTCCCCCACCCCGTCAGCGCAATCAACGTCATGGCCCGGCCCCAGCTCTCGGCACGGATTCGGCGGGCCACCTCGTGGCCGCTGACTCCCGGCATGCCGATATCCATGAGCACGACTTCCGGGTTGAAGCTCCGGGCCAGTTCGAGGGCCTCCTCGCCGCTCGTTGCCGTGGCAACGTGGTTGCCCCGCAGTTCCAGCAGCCGGCAGAGAGTCTCGACCGAATCGGGGTTGTCATCCACCACCAGGACGCGACGGCCCTCGGTGGGCCCGATGGCCTTGTCGACCTCATTCCCCTCCGGCGCCGATGCGCCGTCCCAAAGCATGGGCAGTCCGACCACGAACTCGCTCCCCTTGCCGACGCCGTCGCTGAAGGCCTCCACGGTGCCACCGTGCAACTCAACGAGCCGTCGAACCAATGTCAGGCCGATGCCGAGACCCCCATTGGCCTGCCCCCGCGTGGCATTGGCCTGATAAAAGAGGTCGAACAACCGCGACAGCTCACCGGGAGGGATCCCCAATCCCCCGTCCCGGATGCTGACGCGGCAGTGCGCCGATGCGGTCATGGCTTCCGGACGAAGTACGCCCAGGTGAATGGTGCCGCCGACCGGTGTGAACTTGGTGGCGTTATGAAGGATATTCGCGAAGATCTGGGTCAGGCGCACCAGATCGCCGTGCACCAGTATTGGCTCCTCCGGAATGGCCGACGTGAACCGGTATTTCTGTTCCAGGTCGATGGTCGTCTCGACCGCGGTCTTGAGGGCATCCCTCAGGTTGATCGGCCCCCGGACCAGCAACAGCCGGTCGCGGGTGATGCGGTTCACATCCAGGAGGTCGTCGATCAGGCGCGTCAGGTGCCGCACCTGCTTGTCGATGAGGCCGCGCCCCCATTCCAGATTTTCCGGTGAGGCATCCAGGCGCATGACCTCCAGGACATTACGGATTGGATTGAGGGGATTGCGCAGCTCGTGCGCGAGCATCGCCAGGAACTCGTCCTTCCGGGTGGCCGACTCCGACAGCGATGCGTTGGCGGCTTCGAGCTGCGCGTTGGCATTCTCGAACCGCGTGTTGGCGTCCTCCAGACGCGCGTTGGCATCCTCCAGCCTCGCGTTGGACTCGCCGAGGTGAGCGTTGGCCTCTTCCAGTGTCCGGGTCAGGTTCTGCAGCTCGGGGCTCCGCTCCGTGCGCAGCCGCTCATTGGCCAGGGCGAGCTCCTCGTTGGACCCCTTGAGAGCGGCGTTCATGCGGATGAGTTCGCGCCGGCCGCTGGCGATGACCGTGGCCGCCTCCGAAATGTTGCGCACTTGAGCGGTGAGATTGCGGGCCATCGAATTGACGTTGTCGCTCAGACCCTTCCAGGTGCCGGCCACGCCTTGACCTCCACCTGCCCGCCGAGTTTCCCGTCGGTACCGACCTCGCGGGCCACGCGCGTCACCTCGGACGTGAACCTGCTCATCAGCACCCGGAGCAATTCGTCGAGATCGAAGGTCGATTCCAGGTCCGGGTCGACGTCACGGGATCCGTCTGCCGCTTCAAAGGAGTTCATCGTCGACTCTCCAGATTCAGTGCGCCTGGGGAGGTAGCCCGGGTGCACGCCTTGTCGGACGACCACATTACTGCCAGGTGTCGGTAATAATTTCGCGTCATGGCGGCCAGCCCGGGAAATTACGTCACGCTTGGTACTCCGGTACGGTGATCATTGCAACAGGGATGCCATCCCGATCCACCGAACCCCCGGCCATCCGAATGCCGCCTACGTCCAGATCCCCGGCCTGGTCAACCGCTCCGCCACCCGCGGGCTGGCCATGCTTTCCGGCGGCTCGTCCCACTTGTTGATTGATGTTGCGCGGTCGCTGCCGGCGTCGAGCAGGAGGTCCACCACGGCCAGGTAATCGTCGTCGGCCTTCCGGCAATTGGTGGAGCCGTGAGCGGCCCAGGCAATGGGCGAGCTGCCGAACCGACTGTCGCGAATGTTGACAGGTGATCCGAGCTCCAGGAGCCGGCGGACCAGGTCGACCCGAGCGAGCCAGGCGGCGTGGTGAAGCGCCGTGCCACCCCAGGGTGTTGCCCAGGCCGGGTCGAAACCGAGTCGAATGAGGGAGTCGAGGGCGGTGGCATTGCCTGCCTTGACCGCCTCGACGAGCAGGCCGCGGTCGTCGGGTGATAGATCCGCCAGGTCCACCTCACCCGCGTCGAGCAGTTTCCTGGCAGCCGACTCGTGCCCCTGCATCGCGGCGCCAAGAAACTCGTCCAGTGGCGTGACACCGCCGGAGTCGGCGCCGCGGGCACGCAGAAGCTCCAGGGCCCCGGTGTGACCGGCCCGGACCGCCAGCTGGCAGGGCGTATGGCCGTCCGCTCGGCGGGCGTTGGGGTCGGCACCATGATCGAGCAGAAGCGTGAGGACGCCGTCGGCACGGCGATTCCTGACCAGGTGGTGAAGCGGCGTTTCCTTCGCGTCTCCGCTCGGCACGTTGGGGTCGGCGCCATGCTCGAGCAACCAGGCCATCCCCAGGGCGCTGGTCTCTGTGCCGGGGTGTCCTTCCGAGAGACCTGCCAGGAAGTGGAGAGGTGTATTACCCCAGTGGGGGTCTGGCTCGCTGATGTTGGCGCCGTGCGCACGGAGCAATTCCAGGCACTCACGGTGATTCATCTCGGCGCCATGGTAGATCGACTCGCCGTCGTTCGGGTCGGCGCCTCGTTCCAGAAGGAGGCCGACAAGCGGCACATTGTTGCCGATGACGGCTCGATAGAGCGCCGAGAGGCGGCTCTTCTCCTCGTCGTCGCTCCAGCGCGTGTGTTCGTTCGGGTCGGCGCCGGCATCGAGGAGACGTCGCGCCACCTCCAGAAACCGCTGCGACGCACCCGGGCTGTCGGCATGAAGCGGCGAGCCGGCAAGATAAAGCAGTGGTGTCCACTGGTTGCGCGGGTGCCTCGGCGATGGGGGGCCGGCGGCCAGGAACCATTCAACCGCCTCGATGTCCGCCGTGGCGGCGGCGGCGAACAGGTTCACTGGCCCGAGCTCCGGGTTTTGTGACAGCAACAGGCGAACCCGGTTGAAATCCCGCTGGGCCAGGAACATCAATACCTGCTCGGCGGGAATGACGCGCGGGTCAAGATCCTCCAACTGCTGTTTGAGCAGGGGCCAGCTCTCGGCTCCGACTTGACGGGCGATGACGTGCTGACAATCGGCAAGTTGCACGGCCGCGGGCAGGGCGGCCATCGGGAGCTCGGCCAGGCGCGGCACCTTGAGGAGGCGCTCCAGCACTGCGGGATCGGCCGCGCGGGCGGCGCTCAATAGAATTTTGGCCTGCTGGCGCAGGCGGGCGAGAGCCAATGTGGCGGGATTGGTGTTTGACATGACACGTAGCGCCCTGTGCGCGGGGGGACTGTATCACAGGGACCCGCCGTGGTAGGGTGTCTCATGGAATCTAATGGCAAGTCCGGCTCGACCCCCTTCCTGACGAATTCCTCCAAACGTCGCCTGCGGATCGGCATCCTGGACCTGGTACACAAGGGGCCGACTCGCGCGCTCTGGGCCCGATTGATGCACGCCAATCTCGCCAGCATCATGCCCCAGGCCCTGGCCGTCTGGTGCGAGGAGGCCGGTCACGATGTCACGTTTGCCGTGTATACCGGGCTCGAAGATGTCGAAACGATGCTGCCGGATGATGTGGACCTTGTATTCATCGGAGCGTTCACCCAGGCGGCCCAGCTCTCTTATGCGCTGAGCAACCTGTACCGGAAGCGCGGGGCGGTTACTGTTCTGGGCGGCCCCCATGCTCGCTGCTATCCCGAGGATGCGGCCAGGTACTTCGATTACGTCCTGGGTTTCACCGACAAGGCCATCCTGGAACAGGTCCTGGCCGAGGCGGCCCAGCACCGGCCGATGGGGGTGATGCTGGCGGCCAAAAAGCAGCCGACCGTCCTGCCGACGCTCGAGCAGCGCTGGAAGTACGTGGCGCCGACCCTTCGGAAAGCCATCTCACCCATCAAGATGGTGCCGATGCTCGGCAGCCTGGGGTGCCCCTATACCTGCAGCTTCTGCATCGATTCTGAAATCGAGTACCAGCCCTTCGAATTCGCCCAGGTGGGCGAGGATCTTCGCTTCCTGGTCAAGACGATGCCGGGGGTGTGGGTTGGCTGGCACGATCCGAACTTCGGCGTCCGCTTCGACGAAATGTTGAACGCCATCGAAGAGGCCGTTCCGAAAGGCAAGCTTTCCTTTGCCGCCGAAAGCAGCCTCTCGCTCCTGTCGGAGCCGCGGCTCAAGCGACTTCGGGACGCCGGCTTCGTGGCCATGCTTCCGGGCATCGAATCGTGGTTCTCGCTCGGCAACAAGTCGAAAACGGGAAACCGGCAGGGACTCGAGAAGGTCGAGCAGGTTTCCGACCACATCAACATGATCATGTCCTACATCCCTTACGTTCAGGCCAATTTCGTTCTCGGCCTTGACGTGGATGCCGGCGATGAACCGTTCGAATTGACGAAGCAGTTCCTGCGCCGCACGCCGGGCGTTTTCCCCGGCTATTCGCTCATGTCCGCCTTCGGCGAGGCAGCGCCCCTCAACCTGGAGCTGCAGCGCGACGGCCGCGTCATCCCCTTCCCGTTCCATTTCCTCAACAACAACGAGGCGATGAACGTGAAGCCGAAGAATTACGAATGGGTCGACTTCTACTCCCGGATCATCGACCTGACGAAGTTCTCCTTTTCGCCAGCCACGATGGCCCGGCGGGTGCGCGCCAACGCGGGCTCATTTGCCTGGTGGGCCAACATCGTCCGCGGCATCTCCTCCGAGGGATCCGGCCGGCTTCACTACCACTCACTCATCAGGAAGATGCTCCACACGGATGCCTCGATGCGCGACTTCTTCGAGGGCGCCACCGACACGATCCCGAAGTTTTACACGGATCGGGTGAAGCAGGAACTGGGCAGCCTCTGGCAGTTTCTGCCGGAAGGGTCGCTCGATCACGATCCGACCGCCTATCTCAAGAAAACGGAACGGCTCGTGGCGGCAACGAAGGCCCGATCCATCGAGACGATGGCGGCGCCGGTCGTCGCCGTCCAGCGCTAGTCGGAGATTGGGCGCCTAGCGCCTCTCGCCCGCCAAGGTCTTTGCGTCATTCTTGTAGATCACGCCGTCTTTCATCACGAAGAACACCTTTTCCGTCACCCGGATATCGGCGATTGGATCACCGGGGACGGCCACGATGTCGGCCAGCTTCCCCGCCTCGATGGTTCCAAGGCGATCCGCAACGCCGAGCAGCTTCGCGTTGATCGACGTGGCTGCCTTCAGCGCCTGAATTGGTGTCAGGCCCTGTTCCACCAGCTTGGCGAATTCCTCCGGATTGCGGCCGTGGGGATAAACGCCCGCGTCGGTGCCGAACCCGATCGTGACGCCGATATCAATGGCACGGCGCATCGTGGCCGAGAGGGCCGCCCCGGCGGCCTCCGCCTTGGCCCGGACGGCCTGGGGCATGGACGCATTCGCGGCCATCATTTCCTTGACCCCCTGGTGTGCCATCAAGGTCGGGATCAGGACAGTCCCTTTTGACTTCATCATGCGCAGGGCCTCGTCATCGAGAAACGAGCCATGCTCGATCGAATCAATGCCGGCCCGGATCGCCCGTTTGGCCCCCTCCGCGCCGTGAGCATGCGCGGCGGTCTTCTTGCCAAGGGCGTGGGATTCGTCCACCAGGGCATCCAACTCGGCCTGCGTCAGCTGCGGTGTGTCGACGGCATCGGTCAGGCTGAGCACGCCGCCGGTGGCGCAGGTTTTGATGACATCAGCGCCGAACTTGTCGTTCAGGCGAACGGCTTTTCGAATGGCGTCGGGGCCGTCGGCTACCCCCTCATCCTCCGCCGCGTTGCCGTAGATGTCGGGGCGGTAGCCGGCCGACGGATCGCAGTGACCGCCGGTGGCCCCGATGGCATGCACCGATACCAGCATCCGTGGGCCCTCGATCATCCCCTTGTTGATGGCATTGCGCAGTGCCACATCGACCAGGTTGTTGGCCCCGAGATCGCGGCAGGTGGTGAAACCGGCCTGCAGCGTTTTTCGGGTCAGCACCGACGCCTCCAGCGACTGCTGCGGGATCAGCTTCTTGAACTGATCGAGCTCGTCCTGTTTCCAGTCGTCGGTCCGCTCGTGGGTCAGATGCGTGTGGGCATCCATGAAGCCGGGACAGAGCGTGGCCTCGCCAAGGTCGATCGTGCGAGCACCGGGTGGAACGGCCGCGTCGGGCCCGACGCCGATGATCCTGTTGCCATCGACGATGACGACGCCGGGGCTCGACAGCGAGGCGCTCGTGCCGTCAAAGAGCCAGCGGGCCTTCAGGACCAGCGGTTCGGCGGCGGCGGCCAGTGGAAGGCCGTTGACATAGATAGACAGGACCATAAGAATCCAGCCCACTGGTGTTCTCCGATGCATGAACCACTCCCCTGGAACGCTTGGTAAGGCCGGTGAATTCCCTGACGAGTCGGCACTATACCGTACCGTTTTGCCGCGGCGGTCGATAAATGCCGGATCGCACCCGGGGGATCCGACCGGCAACGGTGGACCTGGACCGGGAGAAATCGCGCGAGTCGGGCTTCGACCATCACCTGGTCAAACCAGTCGACCCAGCCAGGCTGCTAAACCTGATATCTTCCCTGCAACCTTCTCAAACTGGTGATTGACGCCACGGAGGGCTTTCGGCTCCAGCCGTTTACGAGGTCGCGGTGAACGATTCATCCGATTCCGGATCACTGCCGCCCGAGGATGCGGCGGCGGTCATCGACAGGCTCCGGTCCGAGCTCGCCACCCGCGAGGAGATACTGGCCGTGGTGGCCCACGATCTGCGCAGCCCGCTGAACGTCCTGACCATGGGAATGGAAATCCTGCGGCATACGATGCCGGCGGGCAACGACAAGAATCTCGAACGAATGCGCCGCGCGATGGCCGCGATGAACGACCTGGTCACGAACCTGGTTGACATGTCACACCTTGGCAACAGCCGCGCCCCCGCGAGCATTACCATCGTATATGCGGAAATTCTGCTCCGCGATGTCCTCTCGATCCAGAAACCGGTCCTGCAGCGTTGCGGCCTGAACATCGAGGTTGAGACCAGGAGTGGACTTCACCCCTTGTCGGCAGATTACGAGCGGCTCCTGCGGGTATTTGCGGATCTGATCAACCACGCAGTCCGGAAGGCGGAAGCGGGCAGCACCATCCGGCTTACCGCCCGAAATGTCGAGGGCCTGGATCTGCCGATGGGTGCCTCCCGGGGCGTGGAATTCAGCGTGAGCCACGTCGGGGAAACGGTACTCGAGACGGCCAACGACATGAACCTGAGCACGTTTTTCCGCCTGCCACCGGCCGAACGCCAATTAGCCGACCTGGGCCTGGCCATCGCCCGCTCCATCATTGAAGCCCACGGCGGACGCATCCTGAACTCGCGACAGCCGGAGGGCGAGCCGATCATCCGCTTCTGCCTGCCTTCGCCCGGAGCAGGTTGAGCGCGCTCCCTGCCTTGAACCACTCGATCTGTTCCGCGTTGAGCGTCTGGTCGAGGGTAATGTTGTCGGTCGAGCCATCAGCGTGGTGCAAGGTGGCGGCAACTGATCTGCCGGGTGCCAGATCGGTCAATCCGGCCAGGCTGATGCCATCGTCCTCCCTGACCCGGTCGTAGTCCGCCGGATCGGCGAAGGTCAGCGGCAGGACCCCCTGTTTCTTCAAGTTCGATTCGTGGATGCGGGCGAACGAACGGACGATGATGGCCGCGGCGCCCAGGAAACGGGGTGACATGGCGGCGTGCTCGCGACTCGAGCCCTCACCGTAGTTTTCGTCTCCCACCACGACCCATGGAAGGCCTGCCGCCTTGTACGCGCGGGCCACCTTCGGGATTGAGAGACCGATCTCGCCGGAGAGGTGATTGCGGGTTGTTCCAGCATCACCGGTGAATGCATTGACCGCGCCGAGGAACATGTTGTCGCTGATTCGATCCAGGTGGCCGCGGAATCGCAACCAGGGACCGGCCGGCGAGATGTGATCGGTCGTGCACTTCCCCTTCGTCTTGACGAGGATGGGGAGTCGATCGAAGTCCACGCCGTTCCAGGCCGGGAACGGCGCGAGAAGCTGCAGGCGCTCACTGGTCGGCGACACAGCCACATGGACATTCGCGGCATTTGCGGCCGGCGCCAGGTATCCCGTGAGATCGGGAATGAAACCGCCCGGCGGGACCTCGGGCGCGGGCTTCGGCGCCACGAGCTTGAAGGGGCCGTCAGCGCCCTCAAGGTCGTCCGTCAGCGGGTTGAAGGAGAGCCGCCCGGCCAGTCCATAGGCCATCACGATCTCCGGACTGCCGATGAAGGAGAGTGTCTCGCGATTGCCGTCGTTGCGGGCCGGAAAATTCCGGTTGAAGGACGACACGATCGTATTCTTCTCACCCTTCTTGATCTCATCGCGTCGCCACTGGCCGATGCACGGGCCGCAGGCATTGGCCAGCACCGTGGCTCCGACCGCTTCCAGCTCACCGAGCTGGCCATCACGCTCGATGGTGGCCCTCACCTGCTCCGAACCTGGCGTCACCAGGAGCGGCGTTTTCATGCGGGCACCGTGGGCCCGGGCCTGCCGTGCCACATCGGTCGCACGCTCGATATCCTCGTACGAGGAATTGGTGCACGAACCGATCAGCGATACGGCAATGTGGTCGGGATAGTCATGCTCCCTGACCGCATTGGCCACCTGCGAGACTGGCCGGGCCAGGTCCGGCGTGTGGGGTCCCACCAGATGCGGCTCGAGCGTCGACAGGTCGATCTCGACGATCTGGTCATAGAAGTTACCGGGATCCCGTTCCACCTCGGCATCGGCGACCAGGAGATGGCGGTACTTCTCGGCCAGTGCCACCAACGCCGCACGTTCGGTGCTGCGAAGATAGATTCCCATCCGATCGTCCCAGGGAAAGATCGAGGTCGTCGCGCCCAGCTCGGCGCCCATGTTGCAGATGGTTCCCTTGCCGGTGGCCGAGATGGAGGAAACGCCGGGCCCAAAGTATTCGATGACCCGGTTCGTCCCCCCCTTCACGGTGAGGACGCCGCACAGATACAGGATGATGTCCTTTGGCGCCGTCCAGCCGCTCAATGCGCCACTCAGACGCACGCCGACGAGCAACGGATGCTTGACCTCCCACGGGAAGCCGGCCATCACATCCACGGCATCCGCTCCGCCCACGCCGGACGCGAACATGCCAAGCCCGCCGGCATTGGGCGTGTGGCTGTCGGTTCCGATCATCATTCCGCCCGGGAAGGCATACTGCTCCAGCAATACCTGGTGGATGATCCCGGCGCCCGGCTTCCAGAATCCGATGCCGTACTTCGCCGAAATCGTGCGCAGGAACTCGTACACCTCGTGGTTCGCCAGCCGCGCCTCGTCCATGTCCTTTGCCGCGCCGACATGGGCCTGGATGAGATGGTCGCAGTGCACCGTGGTCGGCACGGCGGTTGTGTTTTTGCCGGCGTGCATGAATTGAAGCAGCGCCATCTGCGCCGTGGCGTCCTGCATGGCGACGCGGTCCGGCTGGAGCATCAGGTAGCTCTTCCCGGCGTCCAGTTCCTGCCCGGCCGGGTCGTCCAGATGGCCGAACAGGATCTTCTCCGTGAGCGTGAGGGGACGATTGAGCCGGCGACGAACGATCGAGAGCCGCTCCTCCATCCGGCGGTAGACGCCCTCGACGAATTCGGGGGTGGTGTCGACCGTAGTCATGGGGAATCTGCCTTTCCCTGGGGTCCGGCGCGCATACGCTCTGCACTGGGCGGTTCGGCCCGGACATCGTGCGGATTGGTTTTCGCCGCGAACTATAGCGCAGTGGGGGGCTGCGGCGAAGTCGACTCTCTGGACCCGCGCCGCATCGATCACGCCCTCGGCCTCTTCCCTTGACACCCGTGTACCACGAATGGCCGCGTTGCAAAGCCGGACGATCTGCTGATTGGGTAATTCCCTAGAAGAGGCCGAATCTCGCATACCAGGCGCGAATGCGTGTGTAGAAGACCGGGTTCTGGACGAAGCCCAAGTGTCCTGCGCCAGGATAGACCCACAGCTCGTACGGAACGCCGTTGGCGTCGAGGATCGATGCCAGTCGCTGGTCGGAGCTGAGGGGGTTGGTTTCATCAGGATCGCCGTGGTGCATGTTGTATGGAGTCCGAACTCCGGCAGCCACGCTCGGGGACGGTGCGCTTGGGGGCGACCCGCTGACAGGATCCTGCACTCCCGCAGCCACATGGGAGGCGACACGAAAGGCGGACGGATACGTCGCCACTGTCGCTGTTGTGACGAACCCGCCATTGCTGTAACCGTGCGCGGCCACACGGTTCATGTCGACATAGCCCAGGCTTGAGAGAATTTCCAGCACCTTTCGCGCACGCAGAATGTTCGACTGGGTGGCGCCGCGTTCGCCGTTCGTACCCGGCAACCCAAGCGGCGCGCCGGTGTCGGTGGCGTGCGTATAGTTGGTCGCGATGCCGACCAGGCCCCAGGTCACCATTTCCGTTGCTGCGGGAAGCATGGCCAGGGCGTTTTGAAAGCCACCGTGACTCAAGATGACGGCCGGAAACGGCCCTTGGCCGGGCGGCTTCAGCAAGATTCCCCGCAGGTCATACGCGACTCCGTCAGTCGTCGCCCTGTAGGTCCACCTCGCACCCGAGGACGACTCCGGATCGCCGGCAAGCTGAAACGCGGGTCCGCTCGGCGTTGTGGGTCCCCCTCCGCATCCGAATAACACGGACGCAACCAACAAGAGCCGGCATGCTCGCCAATTCATGTGGATGGTCTCCATTTTTTCGCGTTTAGGATCAGATTGGCACTTGGCGGTCATGGCGTCACGTTCCCTGGTGATTCCGAGGACTAACGTCATGCCGTTGAGCGGCCGGCGGCCGGTCCGCTCCAACGGCAGGTTATGTGTCGAACCCCATCACATCTCCTGCTTTAGCAGGTTACCGAGGTTGGACAAGGGACGCCCGAGTCTCGCCTCTGCGGCTTTACGCGCACGTGTCTTCTCTTGGGAGTCCAATTCTTCTTCCAGCGTGCCAATGTCCCGGATCATGCTTTGCTGGACTAG
>Ga0163152_10002737_pt1 | contig 24246 bp, 24 predicted proteins | sample OliLakLV19MP8IB2_FD_148635 | JGI IMG/M metagenome (GOLD analysis project Ga0163152, IMG submission 148635) | Freshwater microbial mat bacterial communities from Lake Vanda, McMurdo Dry Valleys, Antarctica - Oligotrophic Lake LV.19.MP8.IB-2 | ecosystem: Environmental > Aquatic > Freshwater >...
GCCTCATGAGGGGCAAGCAGGCGGGAGGTCCGGAGGCCCGGGCAGCGACGCCGATCCGCACGGGCGATAGAGGGCCGGAGGCCGGAGCCTCATGAGGGTTGCGGTTGTTGGTACTGATCACGGGCACATCATCGAGATCACGCGCACGCTGGCGAAGGCGGGCGCCGAGATCGCGGTCATCGTGCCGACCGAGGATGCGATCGGGCCGTGGCTCGCGTCGAAGAACCCGGACGCGAAAGTTGCGTCGTCGCTCGACGAAGCACTTGACCTCGGTGTCGATCTCGTCGCAACGGCCGCGATTCCGGGTGACCGCGCCGAGATCGGTTTGACGGCGATGCGGGCCGGGGTCGACGTCGTCACCGACAAACCCGGAGCGACATCGCTGGAACAGCTCGACGCGCTGCGCGCCGCGCACGCCGAGACCGGGCGCAACTACACGGTCGTGTTCTCGGAGCGGCTCGGCAACCCGGCGATGGTCACGGCCCAGCGGCTCGTCGACGAGGGTCGCATCGGGACGGTCGTGCACGCGGTCGGGCTCGGGCCGCACACGCTGAACCTCGCGAACCGGCCGCAGTGGTTCTTCGACCCGAGCCGCTACGGCGGCATCCTCGTCGACATCGGTTCGCATCAGGTCGACCAGTTCCTCGCGTTCACCGGGTCGACCGACGGCGAAGTCGTCAGCTCGGCGATCCGGCCGCACGCCGAGCACGCGGGCGTCGAGGTGCTGGGCGAGATGCTGCTCGGCAGCGACCGCGCCACCGGCTACGCCCGCGTCGACTACCTCACGCCGGCCGGCCTCGGGGCCTGGGGCGACGTCCGCTTCACCGCGGTCGGGACTGCGGGCTACGTCGAGGCCCGCTACGTCGATCAGACCGTGTTCGTCGTCGACGGCGACCGCAAGGAGACGATCGAATGCCAGGACCACGCCGTCACCTGGGCCGCTGACCTCCTCGTTGGCCGCCCGCTCGACCAGGAGCACGTGTTCACGGTGACCCGGATCTGCCTCGAGGCCCAGGCCGGCGCCCGGCGCCGTGACCCGATCCCTCTCTCGGTTTAAGGTAACCCTTACCTCAGTTTGGCCAACCTCAGCTGCATCGCCTCACCTTCGGAGTTTCCCGCGTGATCGTCTGTCATCGCGAAGCCGTCAACGATCGAACCATCACGACCGCGGTTCTCTCGGGTGCGGCGACGATCGCCGAGGTGGGCGAGCGTCTGCTCCGAGACACCGGTACCGAGCAACCTGTCACCGCCGCAGCCTGACCCGCGTGCAAGGGTTCCCCGCGGTCATCGAGTTGCCGAACGACTTCCTCACCGCCGACCTCACGGCGATCAACCGATACTTCGTGCACTCCAAGATGTGCGCGAACTGGGGCTACAAACGTCGGGCCGATCACCATCACGAAGAGTCGATCGGCGAGATGAAAGACGCCGACGAACTCATCGAGCGCATCCTTTTTCTCGAAGGCGAAGAACGCCTCGACTGGATCGAGACGCAGGTCCACCTCCTCGCCGAGTTAGACGTTGCGCACTATCTCGCCCACCAAGTGCACGAGTAGCGACTACAGCGCCGCGAAGTAGAGGTCGGCGACGCGTTCGCGCTGCCAGCCCTGGTAGCCGAGCATGAGGTCGTTGACCTTGGCGCGGCGCAGGTAGATGTGCGACTCGTTCTCCCACGTGAAGCCGATGCCACCGTGGATCTGCAGGCACTCGGCCGCGATGTAGTTGGCCGCCTCACCCGCGTACGCCTTCGCCATCGCCGCGGCCGATTCACGGTCGGGCGCCTCGCTGTCGGATGCCCACGCGGCGTACTGCACGCCGACCTTCGCCATCTCGATGCGGTGCAGCATGTCGACGGCTTTGTGCCGCGTCACCTGGAACTTCGACAGCGGCTTGTCGAACACGATCCGATCCTGCGCGTAGTCGAGCGCGGTCTTGTTGGCGGCTTCGCTCACACCGGTCAACTCGGCCGCGAGGAGGACGGCCGCGTCGTCGGCAACCCGCCGCCAAATCGCGGTGTGGTCGCCGACCGGGCCGACGAGCTGCGCGGGCGCCGTCTCGAACTCGATGCGGGCGAACTTGCGGGTGATGTCGAGGCTCGCGGCCGCCTGCGCGTTCGTGCCCTCGACGAGGAATGTCTGCAGCCCTTCGCGCGTACGCGCCGGAACGAGCACCCAATCGGCGCTGCACCCGTCGAGCACGAACGGCTTTACCCCGTCGAGCTTGAAACGGGTCCCGCGGCCGTCGGCACGCACTCTGATGCGCGCGATCGGGTCGCCGTAGCCGGGTTCGTCGAACGCGACCGTGCCGCGCGCGCTGCCGCTCGCGAGCCCCGAGAGCAGATCGTCGAGCCCGAGCGCGCGTGCCGCCAGGGTGGCGAGGATCGCGGACGAGAAGTACGGACCCGGGAACGTCGCCCGGCCCATTTCCTCTTGCACGACGACCGCGTCGACGATGCCGAGGCCGAGCCCGCCCTGCTTTTCGGGCACGAGCACGCCCGTCCACCCGAGGTCGACGATCTTCGCCCACACCTCGGGCGTCACACCGACGTCGTCGTCTTCGGCCATGCGGCGCACGTACGCCTTGGGCGCCTCGGCGCCCATGAAGGCGCGCACCGCGGCGCGCAGCGCGTCCTGTTCGGGGGAAAAGACGAAGTCCATCTATATGGCTCCCTCGGTTGTCGCGAGTGGCCTTCGGCGCGTGGGCAACGCCCTGCGTCCGCACATTGACCTGACACTAATGTCAGGTTCCCGGTAGCGTCAGTTCCGTGGACTTTGCGTGGGCACCCGAAGACGTCGCGTTCAAGGAGGAACTCGAAGCGTTCCTCGAAAAGGAACTGCCGCCGTTCCTCGAGGAGTGGGCCGACGACGACCTCGAAGCGTCGCGTGGCGTCATGGGCGTCATGGACAAGCGCAAGGCGTGGCAGCACAAGCTGAACGAGGACCGCTGGGCCGCCATCCTCTGGCCCGAGGAGTGGGGCGGCCGAGCCGCGACCACTGCACAACAAGTGATCTACACGCAGGTGATGTCGCGCCTGCGTACGCCCGGCGTGTTCAACCAGAACGGCATCGTGCAGGTCGGTCCGTCGATCATCACGTGGGGCACCGAAGACCAGAAGGCCCGCTGGCTGCCCGGCATCCTCGACGCGACCGAGCACTGGTGCCAGGGCTTCTCCGAGCCGCAGGCCGGTTCCGACCTTGCCAACCTGCGCACGACCGCAATCCTGAGCGACGACGAGCAGCACTACGTCGTGAACGGCCAGAAGGTGTGGATCAGCTCTGCGCAGATCGCGAAGTGGGGGCTGTTCCTGTTCCGCACCGACCCGACCGCGATCTCGCGCGGCCGCAAGCACGAAGGCATCACCGCGTTCATCGTCGACATGGAACTGCCGGGCATCGACATCCGCCCGATCCGCGAGATCACGGGCGATTCGATGTTCTGCGAGGTGTTCTTCACCGACGTGAAGATTCCGATCGGCGACCGGCTCGGCGACGAGAACAACGGCTGGCTCGTGTCGATGGGCGCGCTCGGCCAGGAACGCGTCGGCAGCGCGGGTCAGGCGATCTCGATGGCGCAAGACCTGCGGCGCCTGTTGCACATCGCCGAGGCCGAAAACCCCGATGCGCTGAAGGACCCTCAGATCCGCGAGCGGGTCGCGCGCCTCCACACGCAGATCGAATACACGCGTCTACTCATCGCACGCGCACTGTCGAAGGTCCTGAAGGGCGAGAAGGGATGGCCCGAGGTTCCGCTCGCGAAGTTGCAGTGGGGCTACATCTCGCTGTGGCTGGCCGAACTCGCGCTCGACATCCTCGGCCCGACCGGGACCCTGGTGAAGGGTGCGCCCGGCGCCATCGACGGCGGCATGTGGGCCCGCAACTACGTGTGGCAGCGCTACACCACGATCGGCGCCGGCCCCACCGAAGTGCAGAAGAACATCATCGCCGACCGGGCCTTGAAGCTCGAGCGCTAGAGCGACCGTTCTGGACGCGCGTATCTGTTGTCGGCAACAGATACGCGCGTCCGGAAGGGACGGTTACGCCAAGCCGAGGCGTTCGTACTGTTCGGCCGGCGCTTCGACGTCGTCGAGCGCGGCCCGCAGCAGGTCGATCGCCTCCTTCTCGCCGGGCTCGCCCGCCAGGTCGCGGGTCTGCCACGGGTCGGTGTCGAGGTCGTGCAACAGATGCTCGTCGGGCTTGGTGCCGTAGGCCCAAAACGGCAGGAAGTCGCCGGGTGCGAACGGCTGGCGGATCACGGGCACGTCCGAGCCGGGCATGTACGCGAGTTCGGCGCGGCGGTCGGGCCGCGGTAGACGCAACTCGGGCATCGAATGGATCGGCATCGTCGACCAGCGGTTCGACCACATCGTCAGCGGGGCGTTCTCACCGACCGGACCGCGTGCGTAGTGGCGCGACTTGTCGACGACGTGTACCTGCTTGCCCCAGTAGCCGAGCAGCGCGTACTCGCGAACATCGGTCGCCGTGCCCTCCAACACCGGGACGAGTGAACGGCCATGCGTCCGATGCTGCGGTGTCACGCCGAACAGATCGGTCAGCGTCGCATTGATGTCGACATTCGTCGTCAGCGCGTCGATCCCGCGGGGCTCGGCTCCGGGCCACGCGACGAGAAACGGCGTGTTCGCGAGGTCGCCGTAAATCGGCAGCCCGGGCTTGCCGAACGCGTCGCGCTCGCCGAGGTAGTGGCCGTGATCGGTACACAGGATGACTGCGGTGTCGTCCCACAGTCCGAGGTCGTCGACGGCGTCGAGTACTCGGCCGAGCCAGTGGTCGATCATCGCGAGCTTCGACGCATAGTTGGCGCGGATGTGCCGGGCCTGACGTTCGTCGAGCGTGCCCCGCTCGAGCGTGTGCGTCGAGTACGGAGGCCAGATGAGCATCGGTTCGTCCCACCCGGGATCGAACCGACCCGCCCACGGTGCCGGCGTGTCGAACGGCTCGTGCGGATCGAACTCGTCGACGAAGAGCAGAAAACGATCGTGATGGCGGGCGCTCGTCCGCAGCCACTGTTCGGCGGCCCGCATGGTGCGCGGCCCGGGGAAGTCGTCCTCGCTGCGGAAGTACGTCCGCGAATCGTCGTAGCCGAGCCGGACTTCGCGCGGCTGCGCCGGGAGCGTCGGCGTGCCGGTCCAGGTCGGGTCGGGACGCGTGCGCCACGGGTCGCTCTCGTGGCCCCGCACGTAGTCCCACGCCGTGAAGTCGGTGTGGTAGTTCTCGCCGCCGACCTCGAACAGGTGCGGGTGATCTGATACCAACATCGTCGTCACGCCCGCGCGCCGCAGTTCGTACGTGATCGCGTCTTCCCACAACTCGATCGAACCCCAAGGGCGCCACAGGAAGTCGAGCGCACCAACAAGAATGTCGTGGCGCGCCGGCATGCACGGCAGTGAGCCCGACCAGTGCCGGTCGAACCGCACCGCGCGTGCCGCGAGGCGGTCGATGTTCGGCGTGTCCACCGGTTCGATGTCGCCCCACTCCCCCACACCGGTCGCCCGGCGGCGCTCGCGCTGCGCGCCGGCGTCGAGGTAACAGGTGAGGAAATGGCGGTTGGTGCTGTCGAGCAGCAGAACGATCGCGTTGCGAGGAGCAGTCATGTCTCCACTCTTGGCGCCTGCGGCGCCGGGCCGCTCGGCCCCGGCTCGGTCCGTGCGAAGTACAGGTGTTGTCGCCTCGCCTCACTCAGACGAACTGCCGGCGCTTCGCGACGTCGAGCAGTTCGTCGACTTCCTCGCGCGTGTCGCACAACACGCCGAGGTGGCCGTAGCCGGGCGACTGCATGGGTTTGTCGGCTTCGGCCGACAAGATGAAGTGCTGGGCGCCGTCGTCGGCCGCGAGGAGGAAGTTGGTCTGGTCGAACAGTTCGACGTCGAAGCCGTTCCAGCCGAACATCTCGTTGTAGAAGGCGTTGATGTCTCGCCGGGTCGCGTCGTCGAGCGCACCGCGGGGAAACGCGAGTTCCATGTGATTGAACCGTTTGGGCATGCCCGGAGCCTACGATGTGTGTCCACATGTCTGACCAGGAGTGGGGAGACGAGCATCTCGGCTCCCGGTTCGCGCGCCACGCGCCGCCCCCCGAAATGCCATCAGGCGTCGCGACACCGGCCGGATCACCCTTCGCCGACCATTCCGGCACCGAGGCCGCCGCCCCGCGGCGCGGTGGACGCTCCTCGGTCAACGGCACGCTCACCCACACGCTGCAGGTCGCCGCGTTGGTCTGGGCGATCACAAACGTGGGCGCGGCTGCGCTCGCGCTGCGCGCGTTGCAGGGTTTCGAGGATTGGCTCGACGCCGATGCCGACGTGAGCGCGTGGTACGACGCGCACGACGCGATGAACACCGCGATGAACGTGTCGTACGGCGTCGGCCTCGCGTTGTTCGTGGGCTTCGTCGTGTGGAGCTACCAACTCACGCGCTCTACCTCGCGCCACGGTGTCACAGACCGGCGGTGGACGCCTGGATGGGCCCTGGGCAGCTGGTTCGTCCCACTCGCGAACCTGCTGCTGCCGCTGCTCGTCTTCCGCGAGAACGAACGCATCGCCGAAACGGCCGCGAACGGCCGCCCGAAGATGTGGGTGCACGCGCGCCCGCGCGTGACCAGCCTGCTCGGATGGATCTTCGTTGTCGCCGGCACCATCATGGCGTCGGTCGGTACGACGTGGACCGGCATCAACGACACGTTCCAGTCCGACTTCTCCGAGGCGCGCCGTGGGTATGTGTTCGTCGCGGTCGGTCTCGCCGCGGCCGGTATCGGCAGCGCGCTGCTCGCGCTCGCGGTCGGGCGCGTCACGCGCTTCGACCACACCCGGAGTAACTAGAGCACGACCTCGATCAGGTGCGGCCCGGGTTCGCGGAAGGCGCGTTCGAGCTCCGCCGTGAACCCTTCGGCGGTCTCGGCGCGCACCGCGTCGACGCCCATGCCGCGCGAAAGGGCCACGAAGTCGAGGTCGGGGTTCGAGAGGTCGAGGAGCGACTGCGCCTTCGGTCCGCCCGCACCCGCGCCCACCCGAGCCAGTTCGATGTTGAGGATGGCGTACGACCGGTTGTTGAAGATCACGGTGGTGACGTCGAGACCTTCGCGGGCCTGGGTCCACAGGGCTTGCAGTGTGTACATGGCGCTGCCGTCGGCCTCGAGTGACAGCACGGGCCGGTCGGGACACGCGACAGCGGCGCCGGTTGCGAGCGGGAGGCCGAGCCCGATCGCGCCGCCGGTGAGCGTGAGGACGTCGTGGCGGGCGGCACCCTCGGTGGCACCGGCGATGAAGATGCCGTTCGTGTTGGCTTCGTTGGCGATGATCGCGCCTTCGGGGAGGACCGCCCCGATCGCGGCTGCGACGGCGGCCGCGTCGAGCGCGCCCGCCGGGCGCTCGGCTTGCGGCGCCGCAGTCGCGCGGGCATTGTCGGACGGGGCACCGAGCGCGTCGGCGAGCTGTTCGAGTGCAAGCGGCGCGTCGTCTGCATCGACGGCGAGAACATGCACCTCGCAGTCGTCGGGGACGAGTGAACTCGGCTTGTCGGGATACGCGAAGAACGACACCGGCGCCTTGGTGTCGACGAGCACGAGGTGCTTCACACCCTGTAGCTGCGCGACGGCGAACTCGGCGAAGTACCCGAGCGACTCGGGCGCGGGCAGACCCGCGCCGCGTTCCTGGCGCGCCGGGAACGTCTCGCACATCAACTTCGCGCCGGCCGCTTCGGCGACGCGGCTCGCGGCCGCGAGGCCCCGGGCCCGTAGCGCGCCGCCTCCGAGCATGACGGCGGCGGGCTCACCCGAGCGCAGCGCCTTGGCCACGACGTCGACGGTGTCGGCGTCGACCGGGCGCACCGATCGTGTGACCCGGGCGCCACCGGGTTGGCCGCCTTCGAGCCACGACGTGTCGGCGGGGAGGATAAGCGTCGCGACCTGCCCCGGCGCACCCAGCGCGGCGGTGACGGCGTCGATCGCGTCGCGGGCGACGTCTTCGGTGCGCGTCGTGTCGCGGATCCAGCCCGACACGTTGCGGGCGAGCGTCTCGATGTCGGACTGCAGGGGCGCGTCGTACTGGCGGTGATATGTCGCGTGGTCGCCGACGATGTTCACGATCGGGGTGCCCGCGCGGCGGGCGTTGTGCAGGTTCGCGATGCCGTTGCCGAGCCCGGGGCCGAGGTGCAACAACGTGACCGCGGGCCGGTCGGCCATGCGCCCGTAGCCGTCGGCGGCACCCGTGGCGACGCCTTCGAACAGCGTAAGCACGGCCCGCATCTCGGGGACGTCGTCGAGCGCGGCGACGAAGTGCATCTCCGAGGTGCCGGGGTTGGAGAAACACACGTCGACACCACACGCGACGAGTGTGCGGATCAATGCCTGAGCGCCGTTCATGGCCCCGAGACTAGGCCACCCCATCTGGGGGTGTCAGTCGAACATCGTGCCCGGGTTGAGGATGCCATTGGGGTCGAACGCCGACTTGATACGGCGCATCAGCTCGATCTTGGCCGGGTCCTCGAGTTCGAGGAAGTAGCGCTTCTTCTCCGTGCCGATGCCGTGCTCGGCGGAGATCGCGCCACCGAGCGCGATGCCCGCTTCGAGCACTGCGTGCATCACCTTGTACCGCAGTTCGTCGTCGGGCTGGAACACCGAGAGGTGCACGTTGCCGTCGCCGGCGTGGCCGGCGCCCGCGATCCACGTCTGGTGTTCGTCGGCGATCTGCTGCACCGTCTCGAGGTACTCGGGCACCGACGCGCGCGGCACGACGACGTCGATGATGTCGTTGGCGCCGTTCTGCTTCACGACCCAGAACGCTTTCTCGCGCGCTTCGAGGAGGAGCGCGGCTGATCGCGACGGCAGGACGTAGACGTCGAGCGCGCCGAGCTCGGTGAGGAGTTCGGCGCACGCCACGACGTCCTCGTCGAGGCGCTGGTCGTTGTGGTCTTCGAGACAGACGACCAGATACGCCGCGGCCGCCTCTTGGACGTCGGCCGGGATACCGAGGTCGAGGCCGACGTGCGCCGTCAACGTCACGATGCCGAGGGCGTCGATGTACTCGAGCACGAGCGGGCCGATACCGCTGTTGACGATCGGCGGCACGGCCGATGCGACGTCGTGCACCGTCGGGAACGGAACGAGCATCGTCGCCATGTGCGCGGGTCTCGGGTACAGCTTGAGGACCGCTTCAGTGACGATCGCGAGCGTGCCCTCCGATCCGATAATGAGCTGCGTGAGGTCGTAGCCCGTCGTCGCCTTCACGAACTTGCCGCCGGTGCGGATGACGTCGCCGTTGGGTAGCACCGCTTCGAGGCCGAGCACTTGGTTGCGCGTCACGCCGTACTTGACTGCGCGCATCCCGCCCGCGTTGGTCGCGACGTTGCCACCGAGGCTCGCGCTGTACTCACCGGGGTACACGGGATACACGAGTCCGTGCTTCGCCGTAGCTTCGTCGAGCTGGTCGAGCGTCACCCCCGGTTCGACCACGGCGATGTGGTTGTCGACGTCGATCTCGATGATGCGGTTCATACGCTCCATCGAGCAGACGACGCCGTCGGCCAGGGGAATGCACGCGCCGGAGAGGCCGGTGCCGGAGCCCCGGGCCGTCACCGGCACCCGGAGCTCGTCGCACATGCGCAGCACGGCGGCGACTTCGATCGTGTCCCGGGGCCGCACGAGGGCGACGGGGCGCACGGGTTGCGCCGTCAGGGCCTCGTCATGGGTGTACTCCTCGGGAATGTCGTCGCCGCTGACGACGTTGCCCGCTCCGACGGCGACACCGAGCAGTTCGACAATCTTGTCCATCCCGGCTGTGTAGCCGACGCCCGTTGGGTATGACAACGTGACGTGTCAAAAAGGAGCCTTTCCATGAAGCCGTACGTGCTGCCCGATCTCCCCTACGACTACGCCGCGCTGGAGCCGCACTACTCGGCGCGCATGCTCGAACTGCACCACGACAAGCACCACGCCGCCTACGTGAAGGGCCTGAACGCGGCGCTCGACAAGCTGAAAGCGGCGCGTGACTCGGGCGAGTTCGGCGCGATGGTCGGCATGGAGAAGACGTTGGCCTTCAACCTTTCCGGCCACATCCTGCACACGATCTTCTGGCAGAACCTGAGCCCCGACGGCGGCGACAAGCCCACGGGCGACCTCGCAGCCGCGATCGACGACAACTTCGGGAACTTCGACGCGTTCAAGGCGCACCTCACCGAGACGGTGAACACCGTGCAGGGTTCGGGTTGGGGTTCGCTCTCGTGGGACCCGCTCGGCGAGCGCCTGTTCATCGAGCAGATCTACGACCACACCGGCAACGTCGGCCAGAGCGGCGTCAACCTGCTCGTCATCGACGCGTGGGAGCACGCGTTCTACCTGCAGTACGAGAACCGCAAGCCCGAGTACAGCAAAGCGATCTGGAACATCATCAACTGGGCCGACGTCAGCTCCCGCTTCGACCGCGCCCAGGCGTTGGTCCTCGCAACCCCGTAACCCCCGATGCGTCGGTAGGGGGTGAGAATTCCCCTCTAGCGACGCACGAGGGTTTAGGGCATGAGCTCGGTCAGGGTGCGGAGGGTGTCGAGATCGCCGTGGACGATCATCGTCGTCACGGGTGACTCCTCCCACGCTTGGAGCTTGTCGCGGATGCGTTCCTTCGGGCCGATGAGCGAGATCTCGTCGGCGAACGCGCTCGGCACGAGCGGGATCGCCTCTTCACGCTTGCCCTCGAAGAACAGCTCCTGGATCCGATGCGCCTCGGCCTCGTAGCCCATGCGACTCATCAATTCCATGTGGAAGTTGCGGTCCTTGGCGCCCATGCCGCCGATGTAGAACGCGAGCCCGGCCTTGGTGCCCATCAAGCCCGCTTCGACGTCGTCGGTGATCTGGCATCCCATCACCGTCACGCACACTTCGAAGCCGGGTTTGGTCGTGCCCAGCGTGTCGTACACCTCGGGGCGCGTTGGCGCGTAGTAGAGCGGGATCCAGCCGTCGGCGATCTCGGCCGCGAGGGCGACGTTCTTCGGACCTTCCGCGCCGAGCATGATCGGCATGTCGGCGCGCAACGGGTGCGTGATGGAACGCAGCGGCTTGCCGAGCCCCCACCCGTTCGGGCCGTCGTACGGCATCTTGTAGTGCTCGCCGTGGAACTCCACCGGCGCTTCTCGACGCAGGATGCGGCGGATGATCTCGACGTACTCGCGCGTGCGCGCCAGCGGCTTGCCGAACGGCTGGCCGTACCACCCTTCGACCACTTGCGGTCCGCTCACACCGAGGCCGAGCGAGAACCGGCCGTTGGTGAGATGGTCGAGTGTGATCGCGTGCATCGCGGTCGCGGCGGGCGTGCGCGCCGACAGTTGCACGACCCCGGTACACAGGCGGATGCGTTCGGTCTGCGCGCCGATCCACGCGAGCGGCGTGAACGCGTCGGAACCCCACGCCTCCCCCGTCCACACCGAGTCGAAGCCGAGGCGTTCGGCCTCCTGCGCGAGGCTGACGTGGAACGGGTTCGGGCCCGCCCCCCAGTACCCGAGTTGTAGTCCGAGTTTCACGGGCCTGATTTAACTACAGCGGCGTGGGCGGATGCGCCGCGCGTAGCCTCGCCGCATGGACACGATCGCGCAGCTCGTCCGCGTCCGCGCCGACGACGACAACGTCGGCCTGAGATTCGGCGCCGACGAGTGGACCTACCGCGAAATGGTCGCCGAGTGCGCAACCCGCGCCGCGTTCCTCGAGTCAGTACGGACGGTCAGGAGCGCAGGTGCTCCGGTGCGGTCGGCCGACGCTCCCTTTCACGTGGGCGTGCTGCTCGACAACGTGCCCGAATTCTGGTTCATGCTCGGCGCGTGCGCGATGAGCGGCGCGACGCTCGTCGGCATCAACAACACCCGGCGCGGCGCCGAACTCACCCGCGACATCACCCACACCGAGTGCGCCCTCGTCGTCACCGAGTCGGCGCACCTGGCGATGCTCGAAAACACCGTCGGGCCCGTGTACGTCAGCGACGAGGGTGCGTGGGCGAAGGCGCTGGCGCCGTTCGTGGGGTCTCCGCTCCCGGCCGACACGGTGACCGCGGCCGACACGTACATGCTCATCTTCACGTCGGGCACGACCGGCGCGCCGAAAGCGGTGCGCATCAGCCACGGCAAGTTGGCCGGGTGGGGGTCGCGCCTCGCCGAGAACTTCGGCCTCGGACCGGCCGACAACTGCTACTCGGTCATGCCCCTGTTTCACTCGAACGCGCAGGTGGCCGGGTTCACGGCGCCGCTCGCGGCCGGGGCCACCACCGTGCTGCGCCCCCGATTCTCGGCGAGCGGGTGGCTCCCCGACGTTCGCGAGTACGGCATCACCTTCTTCAACTACGTCGGCAAGCCGCTCACGTACATCCTCGCGACACCCGAACTGCCCGACGACGCCGAGAATTCGCTGAACATCGCGTTCGGCAACGAAGCCGCGCCGCTCGACATCGACCGGTTCGCGCAGCGGTTCGGTTGCTTCGTCGCCGACGGGTACGGGTCGACGGAGGGCGGCATCAACATGGGCCGCGCCCCGGGCACACCGCAGGGGTCGCTCGGCCAGCCAGTCGAGCCGTACCAGGCCGTCGTGCTCGACCCGGAGACGATGGAGGAGTGCCCACGGGCACGCTTCGACGACGCGGGCCGGTTCCTCAACCCGGCCGAAGCGATCGGCGAGATGGTGAACCCGAGTGGGCCGGGCGCGTTCGAGGGCTACTACAAGAACCCGGAGGCCGACGCCGAGCGGATGCGCGGCGGCATGTACTGGACCGGCGACCTCGGCTACCGCGACGCCGACGGGTACTTCTACTTCGCGGGCCGCAACTCCGACTGGCTGCGCGTCGACGGCGAGAACTTCGCCGCCGCGCCCGTCGAGAACATCGTCGCCCGCCACCCCGACGTCGTGCTCGCCGCGGTGTACGCGGTGCCGTCACCTGACGTCGGCGACGACGTGATGATCGCGCTCCACTTGCGCGACGGCGCGTCGTTCGACCCCAACGCGTTCGCGACGTTCTGCACCGCGCAGGGTGACTTCTCGCCGAAGTGGCTGCCGCGCTATGTGCGCGTGAGCGAGTCGTTGCCGTCGACCGCGACGCAGAAGGTGCTCAAGCGGGTGCTGCGCCAGGAGTTGTGGGATTCGGGCGACCCGGTGTGGTGGCGGCCCGGACGCGAGACCGAGTTCCGGCAGCTGACCGACGACGACGCGCAGGCGTTGCGCGCCGAGTTCGAGGCGCGTGGTCGCGACCATCTGCTGGGTCGTTAGAGCACCGCGGCCGCGGCGAGGGTGGCGTCCTTGTGCTCCTTGCGCCGAGGTGCGTCTCCGGGGTCTGGGAGTGAGCGTGGCAGGATGCGCCCGTGGTTCGATCGACCGCGACCGCTCTTGTACTCGAAGCGCCCCGGACGCTGGTGGCGCGCGAGTTCGACCTGCCCGAGGTCGGCGACGACGACGGCGTGTTGCGGGTCGAAGCGCGCGGGTTGTGCGGCACCGACCACGAACAGTTCACCGGCGAGCTGCACCCGGGATACCCGTTCGTACCGGGCCATGAGACCGTCGGCATCGTCGAAGCGATCGGGCCGCGCGCGGCGGACCGTTGGCGTGTCAGCGTCGGTGACCGGGTCGCGGTCGAGGTGTTCCTCTCGTGGTACTCGCGGGAACGCGTGGCAGCACCGACGCCCCGGCGTACCGCGCCGCGCTCGACCTGCTCGCGTCGGGCCGCTACCCGTTCGCCGATATCGCCCGCGCGGTCGGCCGCCGCATTCCGCACGGGCGATCGAGGGCCGAAGGTCGGAGCCGCATGAGCAACGCCGAAGGCGAATGGCGGGCAGAGGTCGTCGCGTTCCTCGACGGCAACGCCCGGCTGCGCACCGGGCTCGGCGACTGGTCGGCGACATCGGTGCACGACGACCCGGCCGAGGAGCACGAGTACTTCGAACGGTGCCGCGCGTGGCAGCAGACGGTGTTTGACCACGGTTTCGCAGGCATCACGTGGTCGCCCGAGTACGGCGGCCGGGGCGGGCAGTCGTGGCAGCAGGCGATCTACCGCGAGGAGGAATCGCGCTACGACGTCACGAGCGGGTTCCTCACGTCGACGATCGCGCTGGCCGGCGCGGCGCTGCACGGCCACGGGACCGAGGATCAGCAGGAGCGGTACCTGCGGCCGTTGCTGCGCGGCGACGAAGTGTGGTGCCAACTCTTCAGCGAACCCGACGCCGGTTCCGACCTCGCGAACCTCGGCACCCGGGCCACGCTCGACGGCGACCAGTGGGTGGTGACCGGTCAAAAGGTGTGGACGTCGGGCGCACAGCACGCCGACCTCGGCATCTTGCTCGCCCGCTCCGACCCCGACGCGCCGAAGCACCGCGGCATCACCTGCTTCGCGTGCCCGATGCAGAGCCCCGGCATCGAGATCCGCCCGCTGCGCCAGATCACGGGCTCGGCGCACTTCAACGAAGTGTTTCTCAGCGAGGTCCGCATCCCCGCCGACGCGGTGATCGGCGAGGTCCACGGCGGCTGGACCGTCGGGCGCGCGGTGCTCGCGGCGGAGTCGGCCATGATCGGCGGATCGACGCGGTTCGATCCGGTCGTCGAGTTGCTGCGCGTCGCCCGCGCCCGTGACCGGACGAGCGACCCGCGCGTCCGTCAGGCGATGGCGACGTACGTCGCGCGCGAACGCATACTCGGCATCCTTCGCGAACGGCTGCGCCGCGACATCCGCTGCGGCGCGCGCCCGTCGGTCGATGGCTCCGTGATGAAGCTGCTGTGGTCACAGGCCCGCACCGCGCGCGGCGAACTCGCGGTGATGCTCCTCGGTGCCGACGCGCTCGCCGACGACGGCACCGACCCCGACCCGCGCTTCTGGCGGGTCGAACTCCTCAGCCGCTACTGGGGCTCGATCGGCGGCGGCACCGACGAAGTGCACAAGAACCACGTCGCCGAACGCGTCCTCGGCCTCCCGCGAGAACCCCGAATCGACCTGGATCAACCCTGGTCAACCGGGCGACCTATTGGCGCATGAGGGCTTGTTCTGCGCCGATGGTGGTGTCGTCGCCGTGGCCGGCGTGGACAACGGTTTCGGGCGGGAGGGTGAACAGCTTCTTCTCGATCGAGCGGATGATCGTGTCGTAGTCGGAGTACGAACGGCCGGTTGCGCCGGGGCCGCCCTTGAACAATGTGTCGCCGCCGAACACGTGGCCGTCCTGGTCGAGGAGGCACACCCCGCCGGGACTGTGACCGGGCGTGTGCAACACCTTCAGACGCTTGCCCGCGATCTTCAGTTCGTCGCCGTCGACGATGTCGCGGTCGGGCTTGTAGCCGGGGTAGACGACGTCCCACAGCATCCGGTCGGCCGGGTGCAACAGGATGGGCGCGTCGACGTCGTCGGACAGCGCGACCGCGGCGTTGATGTGGTCGTTGTGCCCGTGCGTGAGGAAGATGGCACGCACGATGCGGTCGCCGACCGCGGCGCGGATGGGTGTCGCGTCGTGGGCGGCATCGACGACGATGACGTCGCGGTCGTCGCCGAGCAGCCAAATGTTGTTCTCGACGTCGAAGTCCTCGCCGTCGAGCGAGAAGATCCCGTTGGTGCGTACGAGCTCGATGCGCATGCTCATACTCATGCGGCTGCGACCTTCGGCGCTCTAACGCCCATGAACCTGTGGGTCATTGCCCGCACCTCCGGATCTGCGCCTGTCATATCGTCACCACCGATCGCAGCACTTCGCCCCGCTCCATCTTGTGGAATGCTTCTTCGACCTGGTCGAGCGCGATCGTCTCGGACACGAACCGGTCGAGGTCGAATCGGCCCTGGAGGTACAGCTCGATCAGCGCCGGGAAGTCGCGGCTCGGGAGGCAGTCGCCGTACCACGACGGCTTCAGTGCGCCGCCCCGCCCGAAGAACTCGATCATCGGGATGTCGGGCATCGCCATGTCGGGCGTCGGCACGCCGACCTGCACGACCGTGCCCGCGAGGTCACGCGCGAAGAACGCCTGCTGCAACACTTCAGGATGGCCGACGGCTTCGATGCACACGTCGGCGCCGTTGCCCTCGGTCAGTTCGCGGACCCGTTCGACGGCGTCTTCCAACGAAGCGTCGACCGTGTGCGTCGCGCCGAAGTCCGTGGCCCACTCGAGCTTTCGGGCATCGAGGTCGACCGCGATGATCGTGCGCGCGCCCTGCAACTTCGCGGCCGCGATCGCCGCGTTCCCGACACCGCCGCAGCCGAACACCGCGACCGTGTCGCCGACGCCGACGCCACCGGTGTACTTCGCGGCACCGAACCCGGCCATCACACCGCAGCCGAGCAACCCCGCGGCTTCGGGCCGGGCCGCCGCGTTCACCTTGGTCGCCTGCCCCGCCGCGACGAGCGTCTTCTCCGCGAACGCGCCGATGCCCAGCGCGGGCGACAGTTCGGTCCCGTCGGCGAGTGTCATCTTCTGCGTCGCGTTGTGGGTCGAGAAGCAGAGCCATGGGCGCCCGCGCCGGCACGAGCGGCACTCGCCGCACACCGCCCGCCAGTTGAGGACGACGAAGTCGCCCGGTGCGACGTCGGTGACGTCGGGTCCGACCGCTTCCACGACTCCTGCGGCCTCGTGGCCGAGCAGGAACGGGAAGTCGTCGCTGATTCCGCCCTCGCGGTAATGGAGGTCGGTGTGGCAGACGCCGCACGCCTGCACCTTCACGAGCGCTTCGCCCGGTCCGGGGTCGGGGACGATGATCGTCTCGACGGTGACGGGTTCCTTCTTGTGTTTGGCGACAACGCCGCGTACTTCGTGAGCCATGGGACCGAAGATTACGGCTTGCGGCCCCACGCCGTGATCTGCAGCGGCGACAGCAAACGGCACGCCGGGTCACGCACTTCGGTCATCGCCGCCGTTGCCACACCCGCGTCGACGATGCCGGCCTCGATCAGCGTCGGCAGCGCGCGCTCGATACCGAGCACGTACCACTCCATCGACGGCGTGCCGCCCTGCATCGTGAACGTGCGCCCGGCCGACTCCACGTCGACCAGACCGTGCTCGGGGAGCCACGTCTGCAACTTGCGGCCGAGGTGCGGGTCGTACCCGGCCCCGGCGACGTACGCGTCCTGCATGCACCGGTGCAACTGCCCGAACGCGGGCGGAAGCTCCTGCGCCTCGAACACCAGCCAGTCGACGTCTTCGATCACGACGAGCCCGCCCGGTTTGGTTGCGGCCGTCATCGTGGCGAGCGCCTGGTCGCGGTCGCGGATGTGTTCGAGCACTCCGCGCGCATGGGCGAAGTCGAACATGGCCGCGGGTAGGGGGTCCTTCGTGATGTCGTGGGCCCGCACTTCGACGTGCGGTTCGTCGAGCGTCTCGAGGAACCGCAGGTCGAGGTCGGTGGCGAGCACGGCGCCGTCGGGCGCGACGAGCGCGGCAAGCGCCCGGGCCACCGAACCGCTGCCGGCGCCGACCTCGAGACAGTGCCATCCGGGGGCAACGCCGAGCCGGCGGAACGTGCGGATCGTGCCGTTGTCGAACAACTCCGCCAAGTGCGCAAGGCGGGCGCGTTCGGCATCGGCCGCGTCGTCGGAGGCGCGATACGTGGCCGTCATGCCGAAGGCTCCGACGCGCCCAGGTACCGGTCGATGACCTTGTGCATCTGGAGGATGTTGCCTTCCTGGCGCGGATTGAGCCGGAGCCCGTCGCAGCCGCGGGAGCGCATACCGTGCTGCACGTTGGCCAGGTTCTCGTAGTCCTGCTCGGTGATCAAGCCCCAGTCCCGTTCGCGCCAGTCGGCGTAGAACCGGCGCTCGGGCATCGTCCACTCCCCCTCGGCGCGAGGCCACTCGAGCACCCACGTGTCCTTGAGCGAACGGTTCGGATCACGCCCATACGGGCGTACCCGGAAGAGCAGGGCGCTACCGGGATAGATCGGCCCGACGAGATTCGGGAACCAGTACACGTCCTCGGCGCTCGTCATCTGCTCCGCGGCGAAGCCGGACACGGCGACGCCGCGCGCCGCGAGCAACTCCCTGCGCCGCGCCTGATACGCGTCCAACAGAGTCTGACCGGGAGGCGGTCCGCTCGCGCGCAACTGGGAGACCGCGGCCCGCTCGTCCGCAAGGAACGCACCACCGAGACCGGCCACGAGCCCGGCGAGAATCTCACCTTCGTCGTAGTCGCCCGGCGCGAGTCCGAGCCGCGGGCTCGGTCGCAGCTCGCGGCGCGCGCCGGGCAACCGCCCGTACCGCGCGTGCCCGTTGAATTGTTCATACGCGATACTCACGTCGTCGGTCCACGGCAGGATCTGCGAGTGGAGTCCCTGCACGTGATAGCCCTCGTTGAACGCGTCGACGACTGCCTTCCAGTTCGCGTCGACGACGGTCGTGAGATACGACCGCAGCCGCATCCGGTGCAGGTTGAACGGCGCCAGCAGTTCGGGAAGCGGGTCGAGGAAGTCGAGGAGCGGCGGCGCACCCGGGTCCATGTTGACGAACACGAACCCGGCGAAGCACTCGGCCCGCACCGGCTGGAGCGTCAGTTGGTCCCCCGCCACGTTCGTGAAGTCGTCGCGGTCGACGATGTCGACGAGGCGACCGTCGAGCGCGTACGTCCACGCGTGGAACGGGCACCGGATGCATTCGTCGAACGTCCCCGCACCGTCGGCCAAGCGAGTCCCGCGGTGCAGGCAGGTGTTGTGAAAGGCGCGAATCGCGCCATCGGCGCCCCGCACCACGAGGATCGAATCGTCACCGATTGCGTACTCGACGAACGCGCCGGGACCGCCCAGTTCCTCCTCGCGGCAGGCGATCTGCCAGACCCGCGCCCACAGCCGCTCGAACTCCAGATCGGCGAACTCGGCCGACGTGTAGCGCGCGGCCGGGACGAATCCGTCGTCGCGCGTCAGGAACTCGGGACTCGCCATACTCATGCGGCTACAACCTCCAGCGCTCCATCACGGTCGGAACGATTGAGCACTGGCCGCGCCTCCGGATCTGCGCCTGGCAAACTGGGATCGTAGTGGCCGGATTCAACGTGGCGGACCTGTTCGAGCGAGTCGTCGACGCCGTACCGGAACGCGAGGCCGTCGTGGGCGGCGAGATCCGCTGGACTTACGCGCAACTCGACGAACGCGCGACCCGGCTCGCACACGCGCTGCTCGACCGGGGCATCGATCCCGGCGACTTCGTCGGGTGTCACATGCGCAACTCGGCCGCCCATCTCGAAGTGATCCTCGCGTGCTTCAAGATGCGCGCGGTCCCCGTGAATGTCAACGACCGGTACGTGCGCGACGAGGCCGAGTACGTATGCCGCGACGCCGGAGTCGCGGCCGTGTTCGTGGACGCCGACCTGAGCGCGCACGTGGCCGCACTCGGCGGATTGCAAGTCGCGGTCGGCACTCCTACGTACGCCGAGCTGATCGCGTCGGGCTCGCGGCAGCGCCGGTTCGCCGAACGGTCGGGCGACGACCACTACGTGCTCTACACTGGCGGCACGACGGGTCTGCCCAAAGGTGTCGTCTGGCGTCAGGAAGACATCTTCTTCGCTGCGCTCGGCGGCGGCAACCCGGGCGGGCCGCCGATCACCCGTCCGGAGGAGATCGTCGCATCGGTCCTCGACAACCCCGCGCAACGGCTGCGCCCGTTCTTGGCGCCCGACGACGCCGGCCCGGCGCAGTTCGTGTCGCTCGCGTTGGGCCCGCTCACGCACGCGAGCGGTCAGTGGTCGGCGTTCGGCGCGCTCCTCGGCGGCGGCAAGGTTGTCCTCTCCTGCGAACGCAGCATCGACATGACCTCGGTGCTCGACCTCATCGAACGCGAACAGGTGAACGCGCTCAACATCGTCGGCGACGCGAGCGCGCGGCCGTTGCTCGACACACTCGCCGCCGACCGGAACCGATGGGATACGTCATCGCTGCGCCTCATCGGGTCGGGGGGCAGCATCCTCTCCGCCGACGCGAAGCAGGCGCTGTTGGACAAGCTTCCGAGCGTCCTCGCCCTGGTCGAGGGCATCGGTTCGTCGGAGTCGCCGGCGCAGGGTGTCGCGCTCACGACCCGTACGAGCGGCGTCGTGCAATCGTTGACGTTCGCGGCGAAGGCCGAGACGGTCGTCGTCGACGACGACCTGCGCCCGATCGCCCGCGGATCGGACGAAGTGGGCCGGCTCGCGACGCGCGGTCGCGTTCCCATCGGGTACCACAACGATCCCGAGCGCACCGCGCGTACGTTTGTCGAGATCGACGGGATGCGCTGGTCGCTCCCGGGCGACATGGCGACGATCGACGCCGACGGTACCGTCCACTTGCTCGGGCGCGGATCGCAGTGCATCAACACGGGTGGGGAGAAGGTGTACCCCGAGGAGGTCGAGGCGGTCCTGAAGCTGGATCCCGCCGTCGAGGACGCGATCGTCGTGGGCGAGGCCGACGAACGGTACGGAGAGCGCGTTGTCGCGATCGTCGCACCGACCGGGGGTCGCACCGCGCCGACGCTCGCGCAGTTGCAGGCGCGGTGCCGGGAACGGCTGGCGGGCTACAAGATCCCGCGCGCGCTGCATCTCGTCACCGAGGTCGTCCGTACGCCCGCCGGGAAGGCCGACTACGCATGGGCCCGGCGCGTGATCGAGACCGCGTAACTGTCGCAGTCGCGTCGACGTGGGCCGCGATCGCCGGACCGAGGCTTGCGTGCGGCGCGCCGGCCCCAGGGTGTGACGGTCGCGGCGGCCGCGATGCTCGCGCTACTCGCGCTACTCGCCGGCGAAGGCCGCCACGTTCGCTCCGCGGTGAACGTCAGGGGCGCGGGCCGGCGTGCTGGATCGACGCGAACCAATCCCACTCCCCCGCCACGATCGTCTCGAAGGGTCCCGCGAGCGTCACGTGCGAGACCGCGTCGAACTCGCGACGCGCCTCCTCGACCGCGTCGATGCGCGCCGCGACCGCAAGCGGGTCGTCGTCGAGCCAGCACACCGTGACCCGCCGATCACCCGGGTCCCAGGGGCCTTCGCGATAGCGCGCCGACGTCGCGAACGTCCACAGACCGGCGACACCGGGCACCGCAAGTAACGAGGGGTGGTGCTCGGCGTGCAACCAGGCGGCGTACGGGTCGAGCCCGGCGCGGTCGCGCGTCTCTTCCACGACGATGTAGATGCCGCGGTGCGGCCGGTACGGCACCGCTTCCGGACTCACGAGCACGCGGGGAGCGGCCCCCGCGTCGAGGAAACGGAACGGACCCGACAGGTGCGAACGCCGGTGCTGATGGAACCGACCCCGGGCTCGCAGATCGCCGCCCAACTCGAAGAACTCGCGCAACGTGCGGTCGACCGGTTCGGTCATCAGGTACAGCGTCACGTAGTGGACCGCGTCGAACGGCGACTCGTTCACGGCCCGGGCCGCAGCGCACGCGGGCGCCGCGACCCAGCGTTGCCCGTAGGCCACGCCGTCGAGCGGGAACTGCTCGGGCATGTGGTCGAGCATGTGCCATTCGTTGTAGGCACGATGCTCGGACGGATCGGTGATCTCGGTGAACGAGAAGAACCCGACCCGCACCTTGTTCACACGGCGGAAGCTACCCGCGGCCCACGCGAAGTTGAGGATGCCGACCTCGCGGGTGACCGAGTACAGCCACCGATCGGGCACGGCACTCGCCGCGCCGATGACCACTGAGCTCACCGCGAGCAGCGCCGCCACGGCCCAGCCCTCACGAACGACGGCGCCAACCGCGGCCGTGCTCCGGGGCAACACGCGGTCCTAGCCTGGGCCGGTGCCCAACCTCCTCGTCGTGTACCACTCACGCTCGGGCGGCACGCAGGCGATGACCGACGCGGTCGTCGCGGGCGCGACCACCGACGATGTCGAAGGTGTCGACGTGCGCGTGCAGCGCGCGTTCGACACGGGTGTCGACGACGTCCGCTGGAGCGACGCGATCGTCATCGGGACGCCCGAGAACTTCGGGTACATGAGCGGCGCGATGAAAGACTTTTTTGAACGCATCTATTACGTGCTTCTCGAAGAGACGCGCGGGCTTCCGTACGCGCTGTTCGTCAAGGCGAGCACCGACGGCGACGGCGCGGTCCGCAGCGTCGAGAAGATCGTCACCGGCCTCAGGTGGAAGCAGGCCCTTCCACCCGTCGTCGTGGTCGGCGCGCTGCGCGACGAGCATCTCGAGCAGTGCCACGAGCTCGGTCTGACGCTCGCCGCCGGGCTCGAAGCCGGGATCTTCTAGCGGGAGCGGTATTGCACGCGGACGTCGCCCTGGCGGAACGCGACCGGGAGGATGCTGCGATCGGAGACCCGCCGGAGCCGCACGCCGTCTTCGCCGACCGAGACGACCTCGAACCCGGAGGTCCAGCGGCGCGTGTAGGTGGAGTGCACTTCGACGGGCGTGCCCGCGGAGATCCGGGCGTTCTGAAGTCGTTGTTCGGCCACGTCGTCTCCCTTCGCGAAAAGTCCCGCCCCGCCTCCTCATCGACCGCTCGACCCCGAAATCTTGAGCGGTCCCCGGCAAATAATCCGGGCCCAAAATTAATTGGCTGAAGCTGGGGGATCCAGGGCGCGTGCCAAGGTGTCACCGTGGGTTCACGGGCTCGCATCCTCGGCCGCCGCACTGCGGTGCTCGTCGTGGTGCTGTTGCAACTGGGAATGGTCGTTCGGGGCTACACCGCGGACCACAAGGAATTCGCGTTCCAGATGTTCTCGGAGTCGTCCACGTGGCGGGCCGACATCGTGCGGGTCACCGCCGACGGGCGCCGGATCCCGGTCGACGAGCCGTGGGCGGGTTACGAGTGGGACGAACTCGTCGGCGACCGGGGGCTGCGCTTCGCGGCCGTGCGCCACCACGCCGACGCCGGTGTCGACAATCAGCTCGCGTTCCTCGCCGCCGCGCTCGACTGGCTGGCCGACAACACTCCGAACGACACCGAGACGCTGTATCTCGAGGCAACGGTCACGTATTGGCGCAATACGCACGCACCGGAGACGGTCGTGTTCCGCAGCCACGACCGGAACGTCCAGGCGCAGTGAACCGGTTCGACCACGCCCTCGGGCGGCTCGTCAGCATGCGGGCGCTCGCGCTACTGCGCATCCCCGCGGGGTTGATCGTGGTGTTGCACCTCAGGCCGTTCCTCGACGATGCCCGCAACGGTCACATCTACCGGGATGCGTTCACCGAACCGTACGCGGCGTGGTACCCGGAGCTGCCGCGTTCGCTGTACGTCGCGGTGCTCTGGCTCGGCGTCGCGGCCGCGATCGCGATGGCGGCGGGGCTCTGCACGCGACTCGCGACGGCGACGACATTCGGTGTCGTCGCCTACAACCTCTTCTTGTCGACGACGCACATGCACAACAACCGCGCCTATCTCGTGGTCGTGCTCGCTCTCCTCGCGGTCGCGCCGTGCGGTCGCGAGCTGTCGGCCGACGCGTGGATCCGTCGCCGGCAGGGCAAACCACCGCTCGACCCGAGCGCGCCCGCGTGGCCGTTGCTGCTCCTGCGTTTCGAGGCATCGGTCGTGTACGGCGCATCAGCCGTGAGCAAGCTCGTCGACCCCGATTGGTTCGGCGGCAACGTCACGTGGGACCGCACGGTACGGGATCGGTCGGACATGTTCGCGAGCGGCGTGCCCGACTGGCTGGTGTCGATCCTGACCGACCGTGACTTCCACACGTTCGCGGCCAAGGTCATCGTGCTGACCGAGCTGTTCATCGCCATCGGTCTGTGGGTGCGCGTCACCCGATACGCGGCCGTGTGGGTAGCGGTGTGCTTCCACATCGCGATCGAACTGTCCGCTTCGGTGCAGGTGTTCTCGCTCGTGGCGATCTCGGCCCTCGTGATCTGGGCGGAACCCGCGACCCGCGATCGGGTCGTGAGCTTCGACCCGGCAGTTGCGGCGCACCGCCGACTCGTCGCGTTCGTACGCCCCCTCGACTGGCTGGCGCGGTTCCGTCTCGAACCCGGGTCCTCGGGCACGCCACTGCGCGTCGTCGACCGCGACGGATCCGAGGACACCGACGTCGCGGCCGCGGTGCTCGTACTGAGCCGGTTGCCGGTGACCGCGTTCTTCGCACTCCCGGCGCTGCTCGTGTTCGGGAGGGGACATGCTCGCGCCCGACCCAAGGCGGTCGCGTCCGGCTCGTGACCCGCGCGCCCCGCATTGCGGTGCCCGCCGGGGTCGCGGGGCAGTTACGCACGTACGGACCGGCGCGCGCTCGTCGCGATCGGACGTCGAGCAGGGTCGTTCCCACGTGGTCGAGTAGGTCTCGAAACAACTGGCGGGCCGGCCCCCCGGAGCCAACGAACCCCCGACTATCCGAGCCCC